>Ga0209361_1000087_pt1 | contig 109980 bp, 99 predicted proteins | sample SaaInlV_200m_DNA_3_FD_184657 | JGI IMG/M metagenome (GOLD analysis project Ga0209361, IMG submission 184657) | Marine microbial communities from expanding oxygen minimum zones in the Saanich Inlet - SI037_S4LV_200m_DNA (SPAdes) (version 2) | ecosystem: Environmental > Aquatic > Marine >... | reverse complement strand
TATGTGGGAAGCAGTATCATACTATACGAAGCCAGGTCAACGTGGAACAATGTTAGAAATATTACGTAAAGGTGCGGATGCCAATCGTAGAGTAAGGTTTAAAGGAAGTACTGGGGTTTACAGCCAAGTCTCAGGTGGAGAAGATGGCATACTACTAGTTATATCTAGAATGGATAGTATGGCAGATATGGCCGCCCCATCACCTACAATTAAAGAAAGGTGGGTTAAGGTATATGGCGAAGAAGTTTATAATCAGGCTGTTAAAGATTGGTACAATAGTTTTTCAAAGTCAGAGTCAGAGATTCTTAAAGTAATTCCAGAAATGACAACCCCATCTAATTAAGAAAGAAAAAATCATGATTAAAAAAATAATACTAATTTCATCCTTTACTTTAACTGCACTTTTGGCTCAAGCTGGCGAAACGTGGACTGTAGGCGAAAGTGTCTATCAAATCTCAACAATTGACTTAGAGCCTAATGTTGACCCACAATATCTTAATCAAATGAAAAAAACTTGGGGCAACAATATGGAAGTTATGAAAGCTGAAGGATTAATTGAAGAATACCATATTTTTAGAAGTATCAATCAATATGATGGTGACTTCGATTTGTTGCTTATGATTAAGTATAAAAACTTGGCTATTCTTGATAGTAATCCTAAGAATAACAAAAAATGGGATGAGGCAACTGAAAAAGCAAGAAAAGTAATATCAAGAGATCAAACAAATCAAATTACTGGTACTTTTCCTAAAATGCGAACTATCCTAGATCAGAAATTGATGCGTGAGATTACTTTTATAAAATAAATAAGGAGAGAAAAATGATAAAACGAATTCTTGGGATAATTATCCCCTTAATGGTATGTGCAACACTGGTTGGGCAAGATTATGTCATGTTCCAAACCTCGATACTTAAACTTAGGGCTGGTCAGAACCATTCATTACAGCAAGGGGTCAAGAAACATAATGATAAATATCATAATGGCAAAGATAGCCCCAAAGCATATCTATGGTATATTAATACTGGTCCAAATTCTGGTAATTATAGCTGGGCTGTAGGACCAACAAAGTTCTCAGATATGGATCAGTCTCTACCCGATGACCATGTAAAGGATTGGGAAAGAAATGTAAGCCCGTATGCTGATGAAAGTGAAGTGATTTACATGGTCAGAGATGAGGAACTAACATATAACCCCAAAAATGAAACTGTTGGTGAGAATATTTTGATGAAGAGATATCAAATAAAAGATGGCCCTGGTCATTTAGCAGCAGTTAAAGAAGCCGTTGGCTCAATCACTAAAGTATTAAGAAAAACAAATGCAAAAATAGCTAGGCGTGTTTATTTCAATAGATTCCCCAATGAGGGGCAAGCTGATTTAATGCTTGTTTATCCATTTAAAAATTGGTCAAGCTTTGAAGGTTCTGGTGGACTAGGTCTGCCTAAAGGATTCATTAATGATTATGAGAAAATGAATGGTGAAGGTAGCATGCAGAAAAATGTTGGCGAAGTACTTGAAGAACATACATATGGTAGAACTCATGAAGTCATGACCATGGTGAAATAACCTAATTAATATATACCTATAACAAATCAGCCTCCTTTTGGGGGCTTTTTTGTTTATACCAGTTACCTTATTTTTACCGCCATGAAAAATGACTCCCAATCGCTCCGGCCCTTATTCCAGCTTGATCCGGAAATTATATTTTTTAATCATGGCTCTTATGGTGCGTGTCCAAAACCAGTTTTTGAGGCATATCAGTCATACCAACAAACATTAGAACATCAACCTATCCAATTTATGGAGAACGAGGTTTATGATCTTTTGGAAAGATCAAGAACTGCATTGGCGTCTTATGTTCATTGCGATAAAGATGATGTGGTCTATGTTCCCAATCCCACCCATGCGGTGGCCAATGTTATTCATAACACCAATCTTCAATCAGGTGATGAGGTTCTCACCACCAATTTAGAATATGGGTCCTGCGATCGTATGTGGACATATGATGCGAATCAAAAAGGGTATCAATATATTCACGCACAACTCACCTTGCCTGTGATAAATAAAGAAATGTTTCTCAATGAATTTTGGTCGTGTGCGACAGAGCGAACTCGGTATATCTTCATCAGTCAAATAACCAGTGGCACAGGGATGATACTCCCCATTCCAGAAATTGTGGCAGAGGCCAAAAAAAGAGGGATTCAAACCATTATTGATGGAGCCCATGTGCCTGGCCATATTTCATTAGATATTAAAGAATTAGACCCGGACTATTATACAGGTGCGCTCCATAAATGGCTCTGCTGCCCAAAGGGTGTTTCATTCCTTTATGTAAAACAGGACCATCAAGATGGCATCCAACCATTGGTGAAAAGTTGGGGGTGGGGTGAAGAAATACCCGAATTTAAAGCATCCACTCAGTTGCATAGTCCCAGTCGGTTTATTAATGTATTTCAATGGCAGGGCACACAGGATTTGGCTGCCTATTTCACCGTGCCGGAGGCGATCCAATTTCAGAAAGACTATGATTGGAACACGGTACGACAATCCTGCAAAAAAAGGATAAAAGATTTTCGTGATACCATTACGAGTTTGACCGGATTGCCTAAGCTTTGCCCCGACGATTGGCTGGGACAAATGGCCACCATATTATTTCCTATGGCCGATGTAGAAGCATTTAAAAATACCCTATATGATGATTATAAAATTGAAATCCCTACCATGGCGGCCAATGGACAATCCGCATTTAGGATTTCAATTCAGGGGTATAATTCAGAAGCGGACGTAGATCGATTGATTGATGTATTAAAGAATTTGATTTAGATTACATTATAATTTCTTTGCAATGGGATGAGTTAATTAACCCAAATCAATCCTCCTCATAAAAACACCCTTTCCCAAGTATCGCCAGTGTCGGTGCCACAATTAAATTAACTAGAGATAATATCTGCCAATACCAGTATTCACCATAGGATACACCCAGAGTTGTGGTAAGGAAAATAACCGTGGCATGCCACGGGACTAAACTCTCAAGCATGGTGCCATAATCCTCAATGGATCTGGAAAGCACCTTCCGTGAAATTCCGGCCTTATCGTATCGTTTAACAAATGCATCCCCCACAATAAAACTGGCTGCAGATTGATTGGACGTAATGCCATTTGTAAAAGCAGTGGCAAAAAGAGAAGAAATAATGATGGATGCCTTTGATTTAATTTCCCCGAAGACACGATTCACAATAGTGGGCATGGCATCAATGAGATCAATAGTGCCGATAAAAATAAATACCATGAAAGTAAAAATAATGGCTTCAATCAATTCATACAGTCCACCCCGTGTGAATAAAGTATCAATACTTTCAGGCATTCCTGTAACCCAATATGCCATATCAACATTAAAACCCGTATGGAGAGCTGTCATAATATCTCCCATAGAGTAGGGTTGAAATATCAGAGCTAGTCCTGCGGCGGATAAAGAGGATGTAAGTAATGTGGGTAATGGGGCCAATTTTCGAATGGAACCATATAAAACTATGATGGGCGGTATGAGTAAAAATCCATTGAAATTAAACATGGATGCCACTGCAATTAAAGTAGGTTCTATTTGTCTTGGATCAATTTCAGATCCTGTCGGTGGGTAGGTAAATCCCAGAATAAAATAAATAACCAATGCAATGAGAGCGGAGGGGAGGGTCGTAAACATCATAGATCTAATATGGTCATAAAGATCTACCTCTGTTGCCATGGCTGCAATATTGGTTGTATCAGATAAGGGAGAGAGTTTATCTCCGAAGAAGGCGCCGCCCACAATGGCTCCTGCGGTGATGCCTAAGTTGGCACCAATAACAGATGCGATACCTATTAAAACCACACCGATGGTGCCAATGGATCCCCAGGATGTGCCGGTCAAAGTGGAAAAAATAATGGGAATTAGAAATGCCAATACATAGATATAGGTTGGGTTGATGGATTGAACCCCAAAATAAATGAGCATGGGAATCGTGCCGCTGATTATCCATGTGCCGATAATGATGCCAATGGCAAATAGGATAAGGAGGGCGGGAAACCCCCGGGCGAGTTTTTGAATAAAAGCGTTTTGAATATCATTCCATTTAAAGCCGATGATCATTAATTCGCCAATAGCGAAGACTGTAGCCAGCAAAAAAACAATCTCTAATGGAAATCCCGGTTGACCAAAAAACTTAGGACGGATCACCATTCCGTAAAAGATCAACACTCCCAGGAAGAGGACGGGGAGGATGATCTGGAAAAAGGAAAGGGTTTGTTTTCGGTTCATTGATTCAAGTATTTGTTATAATCTTTTTCAGTGAGTGGTTTGAATCGATCCAGTATGCCTTTTTCACGCATGATTTTTTCAATACCTTTGATATCCATAGGGACAAAGTCAGATACGATTTCTGCGCCTGTTTCGGTGATAACAATAAGGTCTTCAAGCCGAATATAGATATTATCTTCCGGTACGCGTAGTGCAGGCTCGATGGTGAAAACCATTCCGGGCAGGAGCATTTTAGAATGGTCGCCTACATCATGGGTGGCCATGCCAACGCCGTGGCCTAAACTGGCATATTGACGCTTGGATGAACGGGCATAACCCTTCACAAAATTCTCAGCCGCTTTTCGATGGTGGGCCTGGTTGAATTTGGCCTTGGCCAGGATGCGCGCCATTTCCTCAGCGGCCTCTTTTCGCACTTCTACCGGAGCCACGTAAGGGCGGATGTTATCTAGGATAGCCCGGTAGCATTTCACATAAAAATTATAAAGCTGGGCCTGTTCTTCTGAGAATTTACCATTCACAGGAATCATCCGGGTGATGTCACTCATGTAATATTGAAAGTCCGGCGAATAGTCCATGAGCATGAGGTCCCCATCTTTCAACTTGTCCATTTTTTCATGGTAGTGGGGCATATAGGCATTGGGCCCGTTTGCGATGAGGGAATAATAGGCGTCCCCTTGGGCACCATTGATATGATAAATGTATTTGGCCATGCCGTCCAGTTCGTATTCAACCATCCCCGGCTTGGCGGATCGCATGGCTTCTATGAGCGCAAGACAGGATAGCACAGTAGATTTTTTAATTACTTCAATTTCTGCTTCACTTTTTATTAAGCGGAGTTTGTCCAGGATTGGGGTGAGATCTTTAATCGGCGATCCGGTCATTTGTTTAGATATGTTGTGAATGAAATCCTTATACCGGGGCTGGGTGAAGTCCCAGGGATCATTCTGGACATCTCCTTCGTATCGAAGTAAAAGATCCCTGCTTTCGGCGTGGCGTTCCGGTGGAGAATGGTATAAATAGACTGTAGGCTTGGAACGCATGCGCATCCGCCAGAGGTGCTCTCCCATCATTTCTGTAGGGTAAACATTGTCAACTCCATTCATTTCTTTTACCGTATCAATATCTTCACTTGACATCAGTGGTCCTTCGCTTCTTTCACGTCTAGGGTTTTTATGAGGAAGATATAATGAAGTTTCACCTGTACCCCCTTTGATCAATACATAAGCATGGGCGGTCTCTATGCCAGTAAGGTAGTAAAATTCATTGTATTGCCGAAACTTTACGTAACCTGTTTCTGAAGGGGCTCCTTGAATGATTGCAATTGCATTGATTTCAAGCGCCTTTGCTAGTTTCATACGTCTCGTTTTGAATTCATCAGCTGTAAAAGTAACTTCTGCATTAATTGTATTAATGATGAACATTACTAATAAAAATATTTTATATTTCATTTATCCCTCAAAAAAAAACTGCCTCAATTTTTTACGTGAGACAGTTTTTAGGTTATGGCTTATTAATTAAACCAATTATTTAAATGGCTCAGTTACAATGTCTGGGCCAGCATCTTTTTTAGATTCTTTCACAATACGTTCAACTTCTCGCATCAGATTTTTATTTTCAAAGACTACACCATCTTTGATTGTATGAATAATACCCTGAGTCCGATACATTTCTTCTGTTTCTTTATCCATATTGATTGCACCAAAAGGATAAAGGTAGCGAAAATTTTCTGCTGGACTTCCATCAACAACTAATATGTCAGCTATATATCCTTTTTGAATCATACCTAGTTTTGGTTCTAAGATTGTTTGGGCACTATTATATGTTGCACTCTGCAGAACCTCTAATGGATGCATCCCTGATTCAAGAACAAGTTGAAGCTCTCGAATATTTCCAAATCCACCTGTAGACCACTGGTAATTGTCATCAGTACCGTAGGCAACTCGGCCACCACGCTTATTGAATTCAAAGATTAAATCACCCCAGAGATCATACATGTAATGCCAGCGATATTCATCAAGTGATGACCAATTATACTGAAATGATGCATGCATATGAGGACTTGGTAGATGCATTTCCCAAAGTGCTTGATGTGTATATTTCTCATGCCAAGGTAAACCATGGGCACGAATAATATCTCTATTTGCTTCATAAGTAGCTCTATTCGGCTGCATAGTAACACCATAATAGACTAATGAATCAGCAATATCATTTAAGAGACGATGACGTGTTTCAGGATTATCGCCAGCTTCTATCCAGACTTGGGCTGCTTCTCTGAAACGTATGTTTTCATCAGACATATTATAATCTACTGGATAATTCATTACTCCTCGATTTAAAGCTGACTCCGCATATCCATAATGGTGGACAATCATGCTCACACCTAATCGGGCTGCATCTAAAGCATTTACTTGCGATGTAGATGATGGTTGAATATGAACCGCAGTAAGACCACCAGCTTTTTCAATTGCTTTTGCGGCTGCTCCAAAAATTGTTGGGTTCCAACAAAGGTTATTTATATAAACCTGCCTAACACCATTCTTGATCATTTTTTTTGCTACTTTATCAGCATTAACAGGATCCATTATAAACTCTTCATCAAAATCAGTTTTACTTCCCCATCCATAGAGGGGAAAGAGCCGCGGTGAAATGACCTCATTGTTTCGTTCCGCTTCCAGGATATTCTGAACCCTTTTTTCTTCGGCCGGTCCGATAGAAGTAACGCCTGTAGCTAACTGAAGATAAAAAATATAATCTAAAGGTAGTGATTCATTTCTTAAATGCAAATGTAGATTTAACATCCCAGGCATTACAAATAAATTGTCACCTTCAATTATACGATCACCTTCCATTCTATCAGGTTTTTTTGGATCATGTCGTTGAATTTTAGCGATGACGTTTCCGGTTACTAGTATATCAAATGGACCATTTGCTGGGCCACCATGTCCTGGAATGACCATTGCATTTCGGATAACTAGTTTTTGATATGGCCCTTCTGCAAGATCACCAAAATCAACCATTTTAGTAGGATTTGGTTTATGTTCAACTTTTTCGAGCTGAGCAGGTAAAAACGAAATTATGACCATTAAAAAAGTGGTCAATTTGCTTAACTTCATGAATTCCTCCTTCAAATTACAATTAGACGATATGCATTCAAGTGTGGTTTAAGCAAGACATATTGGTTTGATTGAGTTAAAAGTAATCTATAATCGTAAAAATCAATGCAATAATCCATGCGCCTGTCGCCACCAATGCAAAAATGCTCCTGCCAATTTTCGTTTTAGGCATCGTTTTGGGATATTGATTCGATTTGAATGAAATCAAGATATCAATCATGGGGATGGTGGTAATGATGAGAAATAATAGACTTGGTTTCATGGTTGAATATATTCCAAATTTTTGGTGAAATGAGAACCAATATAAATACTATTTTGATATATAATATCGTTATCCTGTGGTAATTGATCAAATGAATTTATTGATCGATTGGCATTGCAACCGAACCAGTATGAATTTCAAATGTTGTATGGTGTGTGGCCCAACCTTCGACAATCCATTCTTAACAATGGCCATGTATTACGTGTGGCCGTCCCTTTTGGCCCCAATTGGTATCCGTACTCTACCTGACGGCCACGGAAAACCCGGCCAATGCAGGGTATATACTCAAAGCACTTTTTACATCAAAATCATAACAATTTAATTGAATGAATCTTATGATTCATCATGCACCAAATCAGTCATAAATTCCATGAGTGATGGCTCTGTGGATTCAAATATCATTGTTTACTTTTTCTCTTATTTCTGGGAATATGGATTTAATTGATTATCCTGATACGCCTTCAAAGTCAACGCGATCCGTTCGCTTATATAGTGGATATGCCACTCATCGTCCACTTATGGCCATTATATCTTATGGTGATATTCGACCAGAATACCATGGGACAGGTATCTTTGGGTTAGATATGAGTCAAAAAGTATTATCTAATTGGAAAGGATATCCAATTGATTGGAGCCTTCGATTAGGGATGATACATCACAAAGAGAACGGATATCAGGCCAACCACAATCAGGTTAATGGATTAATTATGGCCCATTACCGCACACAGTATAATGGATTTCCAATTCGATTATTTATTGGTGAGGGGTTATCTTATTCTCAACAAATTCCCTACGTTGAAGGGAGAGAAACTCGACGTTTGAGTGATGAACGAGATTCTCAATTAATGAATTATATCAATATTGGATTTGATTTCAATTTAGGGGATATGTTTCAAAATCCTTCCTTTACACCGATAACCATCGGGTTTGCAGATTATCATCGTTCAGGTATCTACAAAAAAATAAAATTGTTTAATAAAACTCAGGGTGGTGGGAATTTTATTACCATGTTTTTCGAATATAATTTCTGATAATGTATTAAAAAGGAATCCATATGAATTACACAAAAAAATCATACGATTTTAGAAACCTTAATCCATGGTTAAATCTCTTGAGAGATGACCTTGATTTGAAAGGTGTCGCCATGGGATTTGCCCGGATCCCTTCAGGAAGAGGCTATACATTCATGCACCAGCATGAAACACAGGAAGAGGTGTATGTTGTACTTTCAGGGAAGGGACTTTTATACATTGACGGTGAGCATATTGATTTGTCACCAGGCGATATTGTGAAGGTGGATCCTATTGCCAAACGTGCCGTCAAGGCTCATGACGATTCTGAATTGGTTTGCCTCATTTTGGGTGCATTGCCGGCTAAAGGTTTTCCACGAAAAGCAAACAGCAAAACGTTGATTGATGATGGTATCCCCGATTGGGAAAACCTGCCACCCTGGTGCGAGGGAAATGAAAAAGTGATTGAATTGAATAAAAAAATAAGAGCAAAAAGAGAGGCCGACTAATAATGGCTTTAACATGGTCTGAACGATTAAAGTACAACCTTTACTTATGGGTTTTTTCATGGACAAAAGTCCGGCTGATCCATTATTGTCGTCCTAAAATTGTGGATATAAACGAAGAGGGTGTGGTACTTTTTATGCCATTGGACCGCCGCACAAGAAATCATGTGAATTCTATGTATATCGGCGCCATGGTGGTGGGGGTTGATATGGTTACGGGGTTTACAGCCATGATTAGAATTCGCGAATCGAAGCGAAATGTGATACTCATTTTTAAAGATTTAAAAAGTGACTTTTATAAACGTGCGGAAGGGGATGTGCATTTTATTTGTCATGAAGGAAAAGCCATCACCGAGGCGGTGAATCAAACCATATCAACAGGAGAAAGGGTAAACCTACCTGTAAAAGTGATCGCCACTGTCCCGGAAAAATTTAAGGACGAACCGGTGGCTGAATTTGTCATTACCCTTTCTCTAAAAGAAAAATAATACCGCCATTTGAAATCTTCCATTGCCCATCTGCTTTTAGTGATTGCTGCCATTTTATGGAGCCTTGGGGGCGTTTTTATCAAAATGGTGGATTTACATCCCATCGCCTTAAGTGGTGCCAGAAGTTTTGTAGCGGCTATTGTTCTGTTGATTTACATCCGTCGGCCCAAATTCATTTGGAATAAATATATGATTTTGGGTGTCTTATCTTATTCGGCCACCGTTTTATTATTTGTCGTATCTACCAAATTAACCACGGCAGCCAATGCCATCATCCTTCAGTTTACGTCACCCATTTATGTGGTAATTTTTGGTTATATAATACTCAAAGAACGGGTGACAAAATTGGATTGGTTTGCCATGGTCATTATATTTGGAGGTATGGGGTTATTTTTCATGGACGAATTATCGTTTAATGGGTTTTGGGGAAATGTACTGGCGTTATGTTCCGGTATGAGCTTTGCATTAATTACAGTCATCGTCCGAAAAGAAAAGGGCGCGTCAGCTTTTGAAATTGTCTTTTTAGGAAATGTGTTAACTGCGATAATCGCACTTCCCTATTTAATTCCGTCTTTGCCTGCTATGACACCAAAAGCAGGATGGATCATTCTTTTATTGGGGGTAGTTCAATTGGGCATTCCCTATATTTTATTTACGAAAGCATTAAAGTATGTCCCAGCGATTGATGCCATTCTATTGGGCGCGATTGAACCCATTTTAAACCCGATTTGGGTTTTCCTATTTGTGGGGGAAGCTGTAGGGGAATGGGCATTCATTGGGAGTATCTTAGTCCTTACTGGATCTATTGGTAGAAGTTATATAAAGAACCGACGCCCGATTCGTTAATAGATTGGATTATGTTTCTGTTTAATTTTCCCGCTTAAAAAAGAGGAAATTATTCAATGTCTACCATTTTTTCGTTGGTGTTATTCTGAATAAAAAAGGGAATATAACTTTAAATCAGATATTCCGGCTGTGGCTTCCATTGGCCGGAAGCTGGTTTCTCATGGGGATCGAATCGCCCATGCTCACGGCTTTTGTAGCAAGAATGGCCTTGCCGGAAATCAATTTGGCCGCATGGGGCTCCCTTATTTATCCCATTTCTTTGGCTGTGGAAGGCCCGATTATAATGTTATTGGCGGCCAGTACCGCTTTGGCGACAGATAAAATAGCATATAGAAAACTGTTCAAATACATGGTGGTCATGTCCCTGGTTCTGACAACAATCCATGTACTTATTGCTTTTACGCCACTATTTTATGTGGTGGCCAATGGATTGTTAAAAGTACCAGTGGTACTACATGAACCGGGGCGAATTGGACTCCAAATTATGACACCATGGACGATTATGATTGCTTGGCGGCGTCTGAATCAGGGTGTCATGATTAAATATGGAAATTCTCAATCAGTCGCTTTGGGTACGGTCATTCGACTTATTACACTATTGTCCGTATTATTTTTTGGGATTACCTATACAGATTGGTCCGGCGCAAAAGTGGGCGCGGTGGCAGTGGCCATTTCGGTAACGATAGAAGCCATTTTCGCTCATTTTATGGTTCAAAACATTTTACACAAAACTTTACCCCAATCAAGTGATGGGAAACCCATCACATTGAATTCCTTCACCCATTTTTATTTGCCATTAGCCATGACGCCTCTCATTTCATTACTCCTTCACCCAGCTGGCGCAGCGGGAATGAGCCGTATGCCGGACACGTTGGCTTCACTGGCATCTTGGCCTGTGGTGTATGGATTAATATTTTTAACCCGAGGGTTTGGATTTGCATTTAATGAAGTCGTGGTATCCATGGCCGGGAAGCCCGATGGGCAGGTTCAACTCCAGCGATTCACCCGGATGCTTGCCATTGTAACCATGGTTATGATGGCAATGGTCGCATTGACACCTTTGGGAGAAATATGGTTTAGCCGCGTATCAGGATTGTCGCCTGAATTAACCCATTTATCTTCGGTCACAGTCATGTTTGCCATTCTCATGCCGGGGTATCAAGTGTATCAATCCTGGTATGGCGGTATGTTGGTGCATTATCATAAAACAAGGGGGATTAGTGAAGCTGTTTTAGTATATGTGATTATGGCATTATTTGGTTTATGGTTGGGGACCCAGATGGCAATAGTTCCAGGAATTTACTGGACAATTAATGTTTTTGTTATTTCAGGATTATGTCAAACTTTCTTTTTGAGATATCGGTATAGGAGAATCAAATTAATCCATGGATAAAACAGACTTAAGAGACAATGTGAAGATTCACACACCTCATATTCATGAAACAGCATTTGTGGCTAATGGTGCTCAGGTAGTAGGTGATGTCATTTTAAAGGCCGATAGTTCTATTTGGTATAATACAGTATGTCGAGGCGATATCAATCAAATTGTGATTGGTGAACGGACGAACATTCAAGATAATAGTGTGATTCACTTAGAAAATGACCAAGGAGTAATTGTTGGGGATGATGTGACTGTTGGGCATAATGCCATCATTCATGGGTGCACCATAGGAGAGGGTGCTCTGATTGGTATGGGTGCTATTATCATGAATGGTGCTGTTGTGGGAAGAGGGTCTGTCATTGGGGCTGGTGCGGTGGTAAAAGAAAATATGATTATACCAGAATTCTCTTTGGTCGTGGGAATACCAGGGAAAATCATAAAGACGCTTGATTTGAACACGTATGAGGAAAATATAAAATGGGCCCATAAATATGTGCAGTTGGCTCATATACATAAGGAATCACAAAAATGAAAATTGGAAGAAATGACCCATGTCATTGTGGGAGTGAAAAAAAGTTTAAGGACTGCCATGGTGGGATGGATGGAAAAAAGCAATGGAAGAAAATGGCTATTTATGGGGGAATTGCTATTGCAGTTATTTGGTTTATACTCAATATAATGAATACAGATAAAGGTCGTAAAGCACCCCCGGGAAAAGTATGGTCAGAGGAGCACGGCCATTACCATGATATTAATACTCAACCTACGCCTATTCCACCGATGCCATCAGACGTACAACGATCTTTGAATATGCCCCAACCGGATGGTCCTGTTCCGGAAGGAAAAATATGGTCTCGAGAACATGGCCATTGGCACGATATAAATGCCCAGCCACCGCCAGTTTCTCCGATACAATCGGGGGAACAGCAATCGTTGAATGTTCCTCAGCCAAAAGGTCCAGTTCCGGAAGGGAAGATATGGTCACCGGAACATGGCCATTGGCACGATATTATAAACAAATAGGAAAATTGACTCCCAATGGTAAGGATTTAATCGGGTGAAAATTTTGACGGGTAATATTTTGAAGTTTCTTTCTTTCTGTTTAAGAATCCCCATAAAAATTTATCAATGGTTATTGTCGCCCCTTTTCCCCAACTCATGTCGGTATACACCCACGTGCTCTCATTATTCCATAGAAGCCATCGATGAGTGGGGTCCTTTCAAAGGATTATGGTTGGGCATCAAACGGGTTAGTCGGTGCCATCCATGGGGAGATAGTGGATTTGATCCGGTACCCCCAAAAGAGAATAAATAATGAATATAAAAAAACAAATTATTTTGGATTGTGATCCAGGGCAGGATGATGCAGTAGCAATGGCATTGGCCATGGCTGCAACAGATGAAATTGAAATCTTGGGTATTACTGCAGTGGCAGGAAATGTGCCATTGAACTTAACCCAGAGGAATGCCCGGCTCATGTGTGATATTTGCCAGCGCACAGATATGATTGTCTATGCGGGTGCTGAAAAACCAATGGCTCATTCTTTGGTAACCGCAGAACATGTTCATGGGAAAAGTGGGTTGGATGGAATAGATATTGTTGAACCGATTACCCCATTACAGGAGAAACATGGGGTAGATTATATTATAGAAACGTGCTTATCGGCAGCGGATAATTCAATCACGCTTGTGCCCACAGGCCCATTAACAAATATTGGATTGGCGATTCATCAAGAATCCAATATTTTACCTAAAATTAAGGAAATAGTTTTGATGGGGGGCACGTTGAGAGAAGGGGGAAATATTACACCTTCTGCAGAATTCAATATTTATGTGGATCCGGAAGCGGCCCAAATTGTGCTTCGGTGTGGTCGTCCAATTGTAATGATGAGTTTGGATGTCACCCATCAGGTATTAACCACAAGAAAGCGGGTGGATGCCATTCGAAATTTAGATTCAACCGTAGGTGAGCCTATCGCATCGCTCATTGAGTTTTATGAACGGTATGACGAAGAAAAATATCATTTAGATGGGGCGCCACTCCATGATCCATGTACGATTGCTTATCTAATAAAACCTGATTTATTTTCATTGAAAGAAGTAAATGTGGAAGTGGAAACAGGAGGAAAATTTACGAGAGGTGCAACTGTCGTGGATTATTGGGATGTGACCGGTCGACTCCCCAATGTACAGTGGGCCCATACTGTGGATGCTAATGGATTTTTTGAACTTTTAAATAACTATCTTTCAAAAATATAAGTTTATTTCATTAGATATTTTTTACTCACCTTGATTTTATACGCTGTTGCCTGCGAAGATAAAAAGAAGGATGATAGCTGTATTGATAAAAGCCAAATAAGTGGCGATCCATGTCTTACAATTTTTGATCCTGTCTGTGGCTGTGATGATAAGACTTATAGCAATTCATGTGTTGCATTCAATTCTGGTGTAACAGAATGGACAAAAGGGGCGTGCCAATAAAATATAAATGAGGCCGGATTTCCCGTTGGGTCTCTTCTGAAAAACTAGTATTTTCCCGGACGATTTTCGAGGTATCTAATTGCAAATTGTTTTAGCCACTCATAACCGGAATAAAATGAAAGAAATGTCCGCTATTTTGGGACATCTCTCCGTTGAACTTCTCACTTTAGATGCATTTCCCGAAATTGGAGATATTCCTGAAACCGGGGATACGTTGAAGGAAAATGCATTTATTAAGGCGAAAACAGTTCATCAATTGACTGGATTGTCGGCTTTGGCCGACGATACAGGATTAGAAGTGGATGCCCTCAACGGAGCCCCAGGAATTTATTCTGCCCGTTATGCCGGTCCAGATGCGACTTTTGACGATAATTGCCAAAAAATGCTGAAAGAAATGAGTGATATTCCTGAGGAAAAACGGACAGCCCGGTTTCGGACGGTAATTGCATTCGTGAGTGAAGGGGAAAAAGAATGGGTCGAAGGTGTTGTTGAAGGTCAAATCCTCGAGGATAAAAGAGGCGTGGGTGGATTTGGATATGATCCCATTTTTTACTACTCACCCCTAAATAAATCCTTCGCAGAGCTAGATTCGGAAGAAAAGAATAGTATTTCACATCGTGGGAAAGCTTTGCGTAACTTCAGCAGAATCCTCGAAAAACGGATTTAATGAAACATGTCAAACATAAGGAGCTGACTATATCGCCTCAACGTTAACGGTTTAATCTCACCGCAGAAGCGGCAATACTGTGCCCACAAAGGGCATTGTTAACAATAATAATGGAGGTGGATTCCTTGCAGAAAAGGATCCAAAACGTCAGCTTATTCTTATGGGTGACCGTGGTATTTCTTGCCTACGGCCAAGAGGATTCGTCCGTCCAAAACCTCCCCAACAGTTGGCATCCCAGCACACCGTACATTTATAACCCATACAAGTCAGATCGTCCATCATTGGCCATGCCTTATGATTCACTATCTTATTCACCACGAGGATTAATTCGAACGCCATTTGTCATTATTCAATCTACAGAAATATCCAAAGATTGGTCCACCATTACGCTGTCGGGGAAACTATTTGGGAAACTATATACGGTTCCTTTTGCAGCTCCGGTAGATTGGTATTTTGAAAAACAGATAAAACTCAACAGGGAATTGGCATTAAATAAAGCCATTCGAGACACGAGTCGATCTAAATTATCTCAATCTCAAATACTTCAAGATCGTCGGGGAAAAGGTATTGAAGTAATTGGTATGGACATGGGCAATATTGGCCGCGTATCTCTTACCGCAAGAGGCAATGTAACTGTGAAAGGAAATTTGGTATTTCAGGACCAAGAACTCATTCGCTCCAAGTTGAATGAAACCCAAAATACACATTTAGAGTTTGACCAAACGCAACGTATTAGTGTAGAAGGGAAAATTGGTGATCGTGTATCCATTAACGTAGATCATGATTCCGAACGTGATTTTGACTGGGAAAACAATATTCGGATTTCATACAAAGGGGAAGAAGATAATATTGTACAAACTGTAGATGCGGGGAATGTATCATTAAATTTACCTGGATCTCAGTCCCTCATGGGATCTGCAAGTCACCAAGGATTATTCGGAGTTAAAACGGTTTCAAAACTGGGCCCAATGGATATAACCGCAATTGCATCTGTGGTGAATACGGAGAAAAAATCTCAGGAATACAAAGGGAAAAGTGAAGCGCAAACCATTAAAATCCAGGACCACCGTTATGTACAAAATAAATATTTCTTTATTCATGAATGGTTTCGCGATGGTACCATAACCCAAGTGGGGGGTGCATCCGTATTTGTACCACCTTTTTACCCATTAAAGGATGGGCTTCACCAAATTGGAAACATTGTTATTCGAAACTTTGAATTATATCAGTTAGATCAAACAACCAATTCAGAAACAAACCCTGGTACCGCCTTTGCTGATTTAGAAAATCCAAATGAAAGTCATGACCAATCGGGGAATTATAAACGACTTGAACAAGGGCAGGATTATATTTTGAGTGAAGATTTGGGATTTATACGACTCAGACAAAGTGCCAATGATGAAGTTTTGGGGTGTACCTTCGTTTTGGCCGATCGAACTACTGGTGATACGCTTAAAACGATCGGTGAAGGTATTTCGACTGGTTCAGATCAATTAATGATGAAAATGTTAAAACCGAGAAAGCTGACCCCGAGCCATCCTGTGTGGCCGCTCATGTTCAAGAATGTTTATTACCTCGGGACAACCAATATCAATAGAGACGGGTTTGAATTACGAATTGTGAATGATCGATTGGCCGTCCCCAGTCATTTAGATCCTCAAGGAAATCCCTATATTACCCAATTTGGATTAGATAGTTTGAATGAAAGTGGTGCACGATCATCTGACCAGAAAATAGATTTAACGAATCCAAATATCATAAGTCTTTCCGATGGTGAATTGTTTTTCCCCACATTCCATCCCTTTGCAGCGGATACGATTCCCGGTGGAAACCAAGCACCGGGTTTAAAGGGAGCATTGGGTGAAGGTAAAATGTATTTCAGTACCCAACGTACCCAAATCAACAATGACAGTCGATTTACGATTGAAGTGGATTATTCAAACCAAAGTGCAACGATCAATCTTGGATTTATGATTGTGGAAGGAAGTGAACAGGTTTATAAAGGCGGTATTCCGTTGAAAAAAGGTGTGGATTATCAAGTGGATTATTTCAGTGGAACGATTGTTCTTTCTGATGATGTGGATCCCAATGCGGAGATCAAAGTGATTTATGATAAGCATCAGTTGGTCACGTTTGATAAAAAAACGATTTTAGGTATTCGTTCTCAAATGGATTTTGGAGAAAAATCTTTTATTGGAGGAACCGCACTTTATTATAATCAATCTGTGGTTAATGAAAAGGTAGAAGTGGGATACGAACCGATGCGCAATTTCATCTGGGGATTGAATGGTCGTTTCCAAAAAGATTTACCCAGAGTGACGCGAACATTAGATCGAATGCCATTGATCGAAACTGAACAATCGTCCGGTTTTTCTTTTGAAGGTGAGTTTGCACAAATATTACCCAATCCCAATCCCATCAATAACCGTGCGACCGGTGATCCCAACGGTGTAGCATTTATTGATGATTTTGAGGGGTCAAAGCGGACCACATCCATCCCAATTTTACGGCGGTTTTGGAGAGAATCTTCTGCACCGACTGATTATAAAACGGGTGAAGGATTTACCCAGCGAAATCGAGGAAAGCTCAATTGGTTCAATCCGTTCGTTCAGGTGCGGACCAAAGATATTTGGCCCAACTTATCAACATCGATTCAGGCGCAGAACGAAACTACGGATATTATGTTGCTTCAGTTTGACCATCGACAACATCAGGCCGATTCGCCAAAGGATTCCATTTGGGGCGGGATTATTACGCCATTTTATTCCGGGGATTATGATCAGACACAGACAAAGTTTTTTGAAATGTGGGTCAAGGGCGATCAGGGAAACCTTACCATCGATTTGGGTCAAATCAGTGAAGATAGGGATGGAAATGGGAAGTTGAATACAGAAGATGTACCTGTGGGGGGGCTGATAGGTGATGGTATTCTAGATGACGAAGAAGATATTGGGTTGGATGGGTGTTCTGATACCTATGAGGATGGATGGGGATCTTGTTTAGATGCTGAAGGTCCGACGTATTCAGACTATCTCACCGCCGGTGAATTGGTATTAATTAATACATTTAGTGATGTAAATCCAGATGACCCCAATGATGATAACTGGGGATATTCTGAAGGTAGCAACGATTACTCCAGCATTAATGGTACAGAAAAAAATGCCTTAGATGCTGGTCGGTATCCAGATACAGAGGATTTGGATAGAACAGGATTTTTAGATCGAACAAATGATTATTTCACCAAATCATTCCAATTGGTGGATACGACCTATTTTGCAGGTGAAACGAAACAAAACGGTATTCCTACAGGATGGCGACTGTACCGTGTGCCACTCTCAGAGTTTAATCAAAGTGATGAATCACAACAACGTGAGTGGAATAATATTAATCATATGCGTTTAACCGTAAGTGATGTTGACAAATCGACCATAATTCAAATAGCGAAAATCGAATTGGTTGGCAACGAATGGCAGGAACTTGGTATCGCCGCAGACAGTACAGAAAAATTCAGTAAAGAAGAAACTGATTCAATTTTTGCAGTTTCGATTATTAATACAGATGATAATGCAGACTATCGCCCACCGGAAGGTGTCCAGGGAGAATTTGATCGTATAAACCAAATCCGCTCCAAAGAACAATCACTCATATTAAAATTTACGGACCTCCCTGGTCGCGCCAGTGGTGCCGCAATGAAAACGCTCATTTCTATGTCTGGAGATCGCGCCCGGAGTTATCTGTCATATGAAAAAATGAAAATGTATGTTTATGGCACCAGTCCGTGGATCAGCAATGAAGATACGGATGTTGAGATGTTTATGCGGTTTGGCTTTGGAGACAATTATTATGAGATTACACAACCGGTTTATGATGGATGGGATGAAACCAAAAACCGCAATGCAGTCAGTTTGGATTTGGAGTGGTTAACCCGAATGAAATTACAGGATTCATCCTCGGTGAAAAAATATCAGGAGACGGATATTTTTATGGATTCTACCGATTTTAAAGAATATCGATTTACAGATGAAATGGGGGTGGAAACAAAAAAAGTTATCCGCATTAAGGGGCAACCTGCTTTAAACCGTATTCAATTTTTTATATTGGGAATCAGAAATTTGGCAGATACGCCCATTACCGGTGAGGTGTGGCTGGATGAATTACGATTGAGTGGCGTAAAACAAGATAAAGGTATATCAATGCGGGTTCAGAGTCGAATCAACTTGGCGGATATGCTCAGAACGTCTATTGCATATAAAAGGCAGGATGGAGATTTTCATATGCTACAACGGCGATTGGGTTCAAATAAATCCAACGAAAGTTTCAATGTGAATACAGGATTTAATGTGGACAAGTTTTTGCCATCCTCTTGGGGAGTGAAAATTCCAATCACCACTTCCTTCGCCAATTCGGTCAGTCGCCCAAAATATTTTCCCGGGCAGGATGTTCTCGTGAATAAAAGTAGTACACCGGACTCTATTTTAGCCAAATCGAACGCATTGACGTTTTCCATTTCCGCTGCGAAGTCCGCCAAATCCGATAATAAATTCATAAAATATACACTGGACCGGTTAAATACACGATTTTCTGCCAGCCGGAGGTCAATGTCTAATGAAATTCAAAAAGAAATAATGAATGAATCCTATCAAGGACAGTTGAATTATGCCCTTCCTTTTGGTCGAAACAACTTTTTTATGCCATTCAAATGGATTTCTTCTGTGCCCTGGATCGGTGAAAAACTGGGTCAAACACATTTGTATTACGCACCGGCAAATTTTAATGCTTCATTGAATTTTAATGAAAAACTCACCCAAAAAACCCCACGCCGAGGTAATAAATCTCCCGATGATTATAATTTTGGACTCAACCAATCTTATGCTTTGGACTACAAAATGACTGAATCAATTAATTCAAAATACAGTCGGGCTATTAAAAGTAATTTAAATGATTATAGAGGATATATGGCCAATGCATTGAAAAATCGAGACTCAGGAATTGTTACGGATATTACCGAAAGTTTTACCTCTTCTTTCCGACCTGTTTTATTGGATTGGCTCAAACCCACTTTTAATTATTCAGCAAATTATCGATGGAATAAAGCCAGAGATAGTAGTGTAGACGGTGCCAATATTGGAAACCAGCTTCGGTTTTCATCTGGAATCAGTTTGTCTCCTGTTAAATTGGTTGAATTAATTTATAAACCATCCCGTGGTGGTCGAGTTCCTCAACGGGCCCGAACAGTTCCGCCCCCACCACGCACCCGGGGTTCTGGTGGTGGTGAAGAAAAATTAGAGGAAGATTTAGATAGTAGGGGACGAGGCAGAGGACGGACCGCCCCTGCCCCCCAACCTAAAGAAATCCAAAAAAAGGACGAAGATAAACCATCAAAATTAGCGGATAGCAAAATATTGAAAAAAGTGCATGGATGGGCCAGAAAAGTTAATCCAATTAATTTTTCCTATACAGAGAATGTGAATAAAACCGGTATGGGTGTTTTGGGTGAAATCCCTTTGGGATATCGACTTGGCTTTGCCCAAGAGCATGGTTTGGGCCATTCAGAACAGGTTGGATCCAATACAGGGAATTGGGATCATAAACGGAATTTTTCTGTTAGGTCAGGCTTAAATCTGACTCGGGTAATGAGTGTTACATTTAACTATGCTCAGGATGTTTCCAGCAATCGTCGAGGATCCGGATTAGAACAGCGGTCCATGTCCAGAGATTATTTTTCTTATGGCCAACATTTAGAAAATGGATTACCATTCATGGGATGGTCTGTTCGATTAACCGGATTAGAAAGAAATAAATTTCTAAAACGATTTGTTCGTACCCTGAGTTTAGATCACGTGACCAACGGAAAGGAAACCCGTGCTTGGCAGTTTGATCAATTTAGCGGACCCTCAATTGCATTTTTTAATGTAGATGATTTCATTGCCAATTATCAAGATAATGAACGAACATCCAGAGTGAATATGAATTTTTCCCCGTTGATCGGGGTTACCATGGCGTTAAAAAAGGGCGTGGCGATTACCATGCGGCATAATCGTACACTCTCCCGGGAAGAGTCTGCAAATGGTGGACAAAAAATATTTCAGGATCAATCTTACCTGATGACAGCGAACTATACACACCGGGGTGGTTTCTCGATTCCGTTTCCATTTTTTGATAATTATAAGGTTAATAATCAGGTTAACTTCACCTTCAATTTTGATATGAATAAAAACCGAACACTTCAAAAGGCTCAGGAAGCAACAAAATTTGCAGAAACAACCTTTACGTCCAGTTGGAAAACAGGTATACGCCTCACATATTCATTTTCAAAAACGGTCAGTGGCAGTATGATATGGGAATACCGGGAAAATGATTCAAAACATACGGGAAAGAAGATTGATAGAGATTTTGGTTTTGATATAAATCTCGCAATACGAGGATAATGAAAAGACACATCCATTTAATCATTTTTTTGTTCGCATCTGCAGGAGGTTGCCAAACAAAAATACCGAATTTTAATGGTGATGCTGCCTTCGCTCATTTGGTTGCACAATGTGATTTTGGGCCACGAAACCCCGGTTCGGTTGGACATCAAAAAGCATTAGAATATTATTTAAACATTCTTTCGCCTTTGGCGGATTCTGTAATGACCCAGCCTTTTATAGAAACAATGCCACGGACGAAAGAAAAAGTGGAAATGCATAATGTGATCGCCCAATTTAATCCCGATGCAAAAAAGCAAATAATGCTTTCGGCCCATTGGGATACACGGCCATGGGGGGATCGTAGTTTAAGTGTTATGAGAAAAAATCAGCCGATTTTGGGCGCCAATGATGGTGCAAGCGGTGTGGCTGTACTTTTATCATTGGCAAAAATATTGCACGATAATCCGCAAGACATTGGGGTAAACTTAGTATTGTTTGATGCGGAAGATTATGGGACGAGTGGTGATTCATGGTCATATTGTAAGGGGTCTCAATATTTTTCAAAACATTTGCCCATCCCTTTACCGGAGTATGCCATTAATTTGGATATGATTGGCGATGCAAATTTAGAAATTTATATTGAACGAATTTCTTATAAGCAAAATCCTTCACTCGTTTTAGATTTATGGGGATTAGCAGAAGAATTGAAACTGAATGGATTCAAAAAAATGGCTTATCACGCTATTTTTGATGACCATGTACCCCTGTATGAGCTGGCTGAGATTCCTGCAGTAGACATTATTGATTTTGATTATCCAGATGAAAAAACGAATTACCACCATACCTATAATGATATTGTTGAAAACTGTTCTCCAGAAAGTCTATGGCAAGTTGGTACCTTAATGGTTCACCATATTTACAATCAACAATGATAAAATATAAATCAAAAAGAATTACATTAATTGTTGTGTCATTTCTCATGATGTGGGCGTGTGAGAAAGCGACACCTGTGGCGGATGCAACACCTATCTCAGATGTAGATTTTGCTTTTCTCCAGGCATCCAATAAACTTTTCGTTTCTGCAAATGTTTCTTCGGGGTATCAGGGTGGCACATTGGATTCGGCCATGGTTTTGTGGCAAGGAATTAGCGCCTCGAACTCGGGGGATTCACTCAGGTTATTTGATGACGGAACCCATGGAGATATCCTGTCTAAAGACCAGATTTATAGTCGAAAATTTTTAAACGATAGTGCATTAAAAAATACAATCCCCACCACAGCAAAAGATTCAATATTCTTCACTATATTAGGATTATTCAGCGGGAAACAGCAGACTGTTGAATCTATTTTTGTTCTGGGAAATATTCGCCCGAAGTTGGGGAGTGTTTTTGTCCCGGATACGGTAACTCGGCCTACGGCAAATCCAGATCCAAATATTACCAATACGGTAAAATTTTCTGTAACTGCATCCGTGTCTGACCCCAATGGTCTGGATGATATTCAGCGTGTATTTTTTCTCACATACCACGTTGGCCTGGATTCTATGATGAATGGTGGCAATCCAATTTTTCTTTATGATGATGGAACGGGAGAAGGTGGTTCTGGCGATCTACAAAAGGGGGACGGATCATATACTATGATCATTTCCATGACAGAAAATGCAACCGTGGGGACCTATTATTGGACATTTAAAGCTCAAGATTTTTCCAATGCTTATAGTGATACAGTTAAGAAAGTGCTGGTGGTTCAGTGAGAAAGTTAATTCTATTTTCATTGTTCATTCGGTTGGCATTTACCCAGGGATTGCTCCCAGGAACATTTAAAATGTCAGTCGTTGATTTTGATACCACGGCTTTTAAAGGACTCAAAAGTAATTCGATCAGTGATATAGTTCCCTTGGCGGATACTCTGGTCTGGCTGGGAACAGGAGCTGGTTTGGCAGTCCTTCGGGATACGTCATCCATTTTTACAATTACATCCAATGCATCTGTAACGGCTGGGCCATTATCCAATGAAACACCCATAGGTGGTGTGTCGGCGCTGGTTGCCAGTAAAAAATCATTATTCGCCGCATTTGCCACAACTGTTGTGGATACAACTTTTGGAAATGGATTGATTTATTCCACGGATGCAACGGGAAATTCAATCGACTGGACATATTTTGAGCAACCGGTGGATACGGAAGCAGATTCCTTGGCACCATTTGCAAAAAGATTTTTTAAAACACTGCCTATTACCGTAGCTGGATTTAATGTGACATATGATGCAGCTATTTCCGGGAATTATATTTGGATCACCAGTTGGGCCGGCGGTTTGCGCCGTTATAATATTTCTCAAAAAGTTTGGGAACGGGTGCCGTTACCCGAGGATAGTGATCAGATTTTATTCACCTGTGAATCATCCAACTATGAAGATACCCAAAGCGGTGATGTATTGAAAGATTTTTTTCTGAATCCACGGGATCCCTGGGATGGCGTATCCCCCAAATCAGACAAACCCCATGCCTATGGCCATCATAATCATAAGGCGTTCTCAGTCATTGCCTATAGTGACACCGTCTGGGTGGGGACTGCTAATGGTATTAATCGGGGAATTATAGGCGCAAATGGATGTGTGGACTGGACCCATTTTTCTCCCACGACCGCTGGGTTATCCGGTGGGTTTGTGGTAGGGCTTGCACTTCAGGAATATAAAGGCCATCAAATTGTTTGGGCCGCCACAGTGGCCGCCCAACCGGGTGAAGCAAACGCAGCCAGTTATACCGTAGATGGGGGAGATACTTGGCATACAACGCTTCAGGGTGAACGGGTATATAATATTTCAGCAGCCGATTCAATCGTATTGGTGGCCAGCCGATCTGGATTATGGAAGGCTGTAACCGATAATCCATTGGATGTGGCCACACCTTGGGCAAAGTACCAGCCTGCGAAACAGGCCATATTACTTGGTTCGACAGGAACCTATAGTATGGATGAAATTTTAACGGATGGTGTGCTGGGTGCGTTTTATGATACACGGCCATTTTATTCCTCTTCGGCCACAATTTGGATTGGCACATGGGACGGGTTGGGCCGAGCCATGGATCCCCATGGCATGAACTGGCAGATTTATCGCAGCAACTATGATGCGGACCAGGTCTATGCCTACCCCAATCCATTCTCACCTTATGAGCATAACCAGGTTGGGGGTCAGGGATATGTCCATATTCATGCAAATGTGAAAATATCATATGTGGTTAAAATGAATATATACAATTTTGCCATGGAACAGGTGTATAGTAAAAACTTTGATCGTCGGCAAGCTACCACCGGGTCAATAAAGTGGGACGGCAAAGATACCAATGGGCGCGTGGTGGATAATGGCACCTATTTTATTCGATTAGAGTATGACCAAAAAATCAAATGGATGAAACTGATAGTTATCAAATAATGAATCGGCTTAAACAATATATCATTTTCTGTTTAATGACATTCGTCGGGTTAAATGCCGGTGATAAGGGATCTTATGCCGGTGGTTTTCTACGGATGGGTTCGTCGGCCCGAGCCATGGCGATGGGGGGTGGTTTTACAGCCGAGATTGATAAAGGATTTGCCGCTTATCATAATCCAGCTTCTCTGGTATTTATTCAAAAACGACAGTTGGGATTCAGTCACCACTTTTTACCTTTATCTCGACGATTTATGGCGGCTAATTTTTCAACACCTTTACCTCCAACCGCCAGTTTGGGGATTGCCTGGGTGAGTGCGGGGACAGATCAAATTGATGGACGAACCAGTGCAGGAGAGCATACTCAATATTTATCGACTTCAGAAGATGCATTCATCATCTCTTTTGCCCAGAAAATTCTACCATGGTTTTCTGCAGGGTTAAATATAAAAATTCTCCAACACCAATTGCCCATGAATACCATAGATTTAGCTGGTAAAGGGATGGGAGTGGATTTTGGTATTTTCATCCATACAGAAAAGGGAGCAAATTTGGCCTTCATGGTTCAGGATTTGAATTCCAGATACCAATGGAAAACAGATAAAATATTTGAACGTGGCAAAGTGTACGTTGAACAATTCCCAACCTTGTATCGCGTGGGGAGTACATTTAAATATGGGAAAGTGCATGTTGTCGCCGATGGAGGCATGGTCATGAATGGCAATGAATTAATTGGGTATTCCTTACGTATTGGCGGTGAATACCCTTATCTCGACAATTATTTTATTCGTGCAGGGTTAGGGAATGGCCGAATGTCCGTTGGTGTTGGGGTAGATTGGTCCTTATTAAAAAATAATGACGGAAAACTGGATTATGCATTTGTGTTTGAAAATCCTGCCGGTGTCGCCCATATATTTACATATGCGTTTTCATTTTAAGTTCATTATTATTATGTTTCTACTTTCCCAAGCCGGGGCAGTAGGCACTCAATTTTTATCGATTCCTCCCTCCGCTCATGACCTGATTTATTTTAATTCTCATTGGCGTAATCCGGCCATGCTTAATCAAATAAATAAAGTGCCGGAATTGGGATTGGCATATGGGAATTGGTTGGCGGGTGTTCAATCGTTTGGGTTTCGATGGAAGGGACAAATTAAAAATGGTAGTGGAGGCCTGGACATTCGATATGTGGGATTGGATGATATTGAATTACGTCCCAATAAACCCACATCTGAGCCATTGGCCTATTATGCAGCTTATGGTTCTTCCATTAGAGGTGTTTATAGCTGGCGTAAAGGTGCGTTTCAAATGGGTGTGGGGGTGAAACGGATCGATATCCTAATGTATCAGGAAAAATCTAATGGCACCGCGATTGACCTGGGGATGGAATGGGGAGCATGGGAAAATATAACCATCAGTTTATCAGCCCTCAATTTTGGAAAAATGGGACCATTGGTTTCCGAATCCCCTCAATTACCAAAACGCTTAATCAGTACGTTGGCCTATGATGGAAATCAATATTCTTTATTTGGTGCTGTGGAATCAAACAGCCTTGTTAAGAATCCATTGATATACGGTGGCGGAAATAGCCGATATAAAAATCTGATTTTTGGCATCACAGCCATGGGTACCAAAGGGGCAACATCTATCTCTGGTGGTGTCGGTATTCAATTGGGAATTTATTCAATATCCTACGGATTTCAGTGGGGAGATCAATATTTAGGTATGCCTCAAATGATGGATATTTCCATTCGTCTGCCATAAGTATGAAACCGGCTGCATATAAAAAAGTTATTGGCTTTCTTAGCCTCGCTATTTTGTTTTTACTCCTCACAAACTATTTGGCTTTACGGAAATTGGATTTGGTCACACGGGGACCTTTAACCATTGAAGATGTGGAAGAACCCACGATTGAAAAACCTATTTCGAAACCGACATCAAAAAAGTCGGTGGGGACTATTCTTCTCGTGATTGATGATTTTGGATATCGAGACGATCAAGTTTCTGACGGATTTTTAGATTTGGGCATTCCAATTACATGTGCCATTATTCCCGGTCATGCCCAAAGCAGGAAATTTGCTCAAAAAGCCAACGCTTCTGGACAAGAAGTCATTATTCATATGCCCATGGAATCGACCGTTCCCGAATCCGGCGAAGAGGATTATAAAATCAAAGCAGGGATGATAAGCGAAGAAATTGAATGGCGTATACGGGAAGTATTCAAGGATATGCCCGAAGCTGTTGGGATGAATAATCATCAGGGATCCAAAGCAACGACCAATGGAAAAGTGATGACTGCGATGGGGTCGGTACTGAAACAAGAAGGAAAATACTTTTTAGATAGTCGTACTTCTTCAAAAACGGTGGCTGAACAAACCATGCAAAATCTGGGGGTTCCCACAACCAGACGTCATGTGTTTTTAGATAATGATTCAAACCAAGGGTTAATTAAGAATCAATTGGATAAATTGGTTACGATGGCCAGAGAAAAGGGAATGGCTGTGGGTATTGGGCACGCGAGACCCAATACATTGGCAGTGCTCAAAAAGGAAATCCCCGAACTGTTGGTAGAAGGTTTCAAATTTGAATTTGTGTCTCAACATGTAAAATAATTGACCATGCCTATATTATCGAAAGTAATGCGAGGAGAATTTAATGAAAGCATCCATGTGGCCTATGGAGTTGCGGTGGATGAAAAAGGGGAGGTGGTGTATGCCTCAGGAGACCCATATTATTTAACATGTATCCGATCTTCGTGTAAACCGTTTCAGGCATCTGCGGCGGTTAAATCCGGGGCTGTGGATGCAGCGGGGTTTTCTGAAGATGAAATTGCCCTCATGTGCGCCTCACATAATGGTGAGGAAATCCATGTAAAAACAGCCCAATCCATGCTGGATAAACTGGGATTTACTCAAAATGATCTTTCCTGTGGGTCCCATCCACCTTATGACATCGCGTCCCACCATGGGCTGATTAAAAATGACATTGATTTGAGTCCATTACATAATAATTGTAGTGGAAAACATGTAGGGATGCTTTCTTTAAGTAAACAATTAAATAGTGATCCTGCTGATTATATTTCTCCGGAACATCCCGTTCAACAAGCCATATTTGATCAGATTAAAGAATTTTCAAAGTTAGAAAAATTAACCACGGCCATTGATGGGTGTAGTGCACCCACACCTTTTTTGACTTTAACCATTATTGCGGATATGTTTCAACAATTGGCATCGGGACATGATCTGGTTTTAGACCGGTTGTATGATGCCATGACACACCATCCATATTTGGTGGGTGGCAATAATCGATTCGATACGGATTTTTTAACCGCTATGAATGGCCGTGCCGTGTGTAAGGTCGGTGGTGAGGCTATTCGAGGTTTTGGTATTCGCAAGAAAGATGGCTCCGTTTTGGGTTGCGCCATCAAAGTGTTGGATGGCAATATGCGTGCACTTCACTCTTCTTCCTTGGCATTTTTAAATGAAATGGAATTACTGACGGATGAAGAGAATCAATCATTAGAGAAATATCGTGAACCGGTTTTGAAAAACCATCGGAAGGTTGTTGTGGGTAAAATTTCTACAGGAATTGATTATTAAAATGAAGCGATTTCTGTTACTCATCTTTTTAAATGCCGGAATCTACAGTCAGGATACATTAACCATTATGACGTATAATGTGCTTCACTTTTCAGGCAATACAACCGGTCGTGCCCAATCCATTAAGAAAGTCATGGATTATGCGCAACCTGATATTGTGATTTTTGAAGAGCTGGAACACCAGAGTGGTATCGATTTACTATTGAGTGATGTATTTAATGTGGACAGCACGGCCTTTGCGGCAGGGACATTGCCCAGTTCCTCTTACATGAAAACCGGCATTATTTATCGAAAATCCAAATTGGATCTCTCATCTCATGTTGTTCTTTCTACTGTTTTGCGGAGTATTCCTGGTTATACCCTATCCATTAAGAATGCCCATTCAAACGTAGCGCCTTTTACGGTTTTTGGTGCCCACTTGAAGGCAAGCGATGGAACGAGTGAATCGGAACAGCGATGGGAAGAAGCAAAAGAACTATATAAGTATGTGGCACAAAAAGATCAAAATTATCATTATATATTTGGGGGTGATTTCAATTTATACGATACGGAGGAACCGGCCTATAAATTATTAACAGATAGTATGACGGTGGACTTAGAAGATGTGGTGGGGCATTGGGTGCGAAAAGAAAGTGCCCATGTCATGAAATATACCCAATCCACACGAACGAATAACTTAGGGGATGGGGGTTCCACCGGTGGATTAGATGATCGTTTTGATTTTATCCTATTTTCGGACCACTTTACATCCAACGATCCGGATTTGAAATATGTGGATGGTTCCTACACGGTCATTGGGAATGATGGAAACCATTATGATAAGGCACTCATTGATGGTGGAAATAGTGCAGTCCCTGACAGCATCGCTGAAGCCATTTACCTAGCATCGGATCATTATCCGGTTGTGGCGAAAATAGCATATACCACCAAGTCTTCTACCAGTCCTGTGGCGCATGCAGGGGGCGATGCTGTTGCCGCTATTGGTGAAACAGTTTATTTAGATGGAAGCCAAAGTTATGATCCAAATGGCACAATCATTTATTATGGATGGGATCAGACCTCTGGGCCGGCAGTGACTTTAAACATGGGTGGATCGGTTAAGGCTAACTTTGTCGTGCCTGACGTAAACCGTACCACATCATTTACATTTAAATTGACGGTGTCAGATAACGATGGAGAAGGAGCGACCGATTTTGTGAATGTGGTGGTACCGGTTGTGGGGGGGTATACACCTTATGATATTCAATTCACGGAAAACCAGGGTGCGGGAGAGAATTGTTATCCATCGGAATTCGAAGGACAGAATGTGGAAGTGACCGGTGTGGTGACAGCAGTTCGCCCGGATCAAGAATATCCTAATTTCTTTTTTCAGGATCCGACTAGAACAGAATGGGCCGGTATGTTTGTATATATTGCCCAAGGGTACACGCCACCGAATAAAGGAGATCAGGTAAAGCTTAAAGGGGATATTTCAGAATATTTTGGTATGACAGAAATGAAGAATATTGTATCCACAGAAATTTTATCAAGTGGTGTTTCGGTTGAACCGGTAACCGTCACAGCTAGCTCTGTATCGGGGGACTGCCGTGTCTGGGTAGAAAAGTATGAAGGTATGCTAGTTCGGATCGTGAATGTAGAGGTCACCCAAAGTGCCAATAAGGATGGTCAATGGTTTGCATCTGATTATACGGGAACTGCCATGATAGATGGTTATATGTTTGATGGGGACTGGCCTTTGCCAGAATATGGCACCCATTTTATCAGTATCACCGGTGTGCTTCATTATACTTATGGCAAATACAAACTGATGCCAAGAAATGGTGACGATTTTAATGATCCTGTAACAGCTGTGGGAGATGAATCACCGGAGCGGTTTGAATTGCTCGCCAATTATCCAAACCCGTTTAATCCAACCACCACCATCAAATTTGATGGTGGGAACGCATTATTGCTTCCCATACATTTGTATGTGGTTGATATTAATGGTCGGGTAGTGGCAAATTTGATAAACGGTATTTCCAATTCAAATAAAGTGGTTTGGAACGGGAAAAATGATGGGGGCCAACCCATGCCTGCTGGCATTTATTTCGCCCGAATGGAATCGGGAACAAGAGTCCTTACCCAAAAAATGGTTTTATTAAAATAAGATGGCAAGTGTAACCGTTAGAGTTGTGGATTGTTATGTGTACTTAAAAACGGATAATGATTTAAATTTTCTATTGTTGAAACGGAACAAAAATAAGATTTATGAACACCTATGGCAGGGGGTGGCTGGGAAAATTGAAGAAGGTGAAACACCACCAGAAGCAGCCATTCGTGAATTAAAAGAAGAAACGGGGTTGGATCCTGTAAATATGTTCGTGGCGGATCATGTGAGTCGTTTTTATGAAGTACATGGGGATCGGGTCAATCTTGTCCCCGTTTTTGGAATTGAAGCAGGATCGACTGAAGTAACACTGTCAGATGAACATATTGATTTTAAATGGGTGAATATTAAAGAAGCACTCAATACTTTGGTTTGGAATGGACAAAAAGAAGGTATTCAAACGGTTTATGATATGGTCAAAAACAATGATGATCGTATGCGCTGGTCAAAAGTAAATTTGTAAAAACACGTAATTGTAAAGACGCATTGCAATGCGTCTCAACAAATAGGAGGAATTATGTTAGAAGTGGGCACTAAAGCACCGGATTTTACACTCCCTGATCAAGATGGGAATGATGTATCCTTAAGTGATTATGCCGGGAAGAAAGTAGTCCTTTGGTTTTACCCCAAAGCCAGTACCCCTGGATGAATGGTTGAAGGGCAAGGGTTCCGTGATGAACTCAAAAATTTCGAAAAAAAGAATGCAATTATTATTGGCATGAGCGCGGATTCGGTTCAGCGTCAAAAAAACTTTAGCGAAAAACAGGGATTCCAATTTCAACTACTCAGTGACGAGAGTAAAGATGTACTCAAAGCATACGAAGCCTGGGGTAAGAAAAAACTCTACGGACGGGAATATGAAGGCATTTTTCGATTTACCTATGTGATTGATGAATCAGGGAAAATTTCATATGCATATCCCAAAGTAAAGGTCAAAACACACGCCCAGGATATTCTAGCGGAATTATAATTCCGCTAGAGACGTGGCTACGCCTCTACATTAATTATTTATTGGAACGTTTTGATCCAGAAATAATCCCTGGTTCATGCCGGCAAAAAACTTCTGGAAAAATTCCATTTCATGTACACCACCAGTTGCCAAAATTTTACCATCTTGTTCTACTTCACCACTGGCACTCACACGCACATTGGTTTCTCCGTCTGTCAATTCAGTTAGATTAACGGTAATTTTATAGCGATAGATTTTCGGCCCGTCCGGGCCATCATCACGACCATGGCTATTCCCAAATAGTGGTCTTGAATCATCATCCCCACCATTATGGCCAAAAATCATGGATGCAATGATGGCAATGACAGCCACTGCGCCAATGGCAAGACATGCTTTTTGGCCAGCACTTAGTTCCCCTTCTGGTTTTTCATTGGCCAATCCTGCTTTTGCATGTTCCGTTGTTCGGCTGGCTGTAATGAGCCCAACATCAGAATTCAAGACTTCTATGGTATAGTCCATGTCTTGAAGTGAATTGATGGCCGCTTTTAGTACGGATTTTAAATCACCGGGGAAAGACCGAGTTTCCATTGCCCTGGCAATGGACGTAGCCGGTTTATCGGTTCGGGGCGGATTGGTACAGCCAGAAATGCCCATGACCAAATAAGCAATAAGTGACATGTAGAAGAATCGACCCGATTGGGTCTTAGGTTGAATAATTCTTCTTAACATTTAAAAGGATAGACTTTGGTAGGCATAATCCACCACACTTTTATTATCGTCAAATGTGATAATAACTGTGAGTGATTTTGACGATGTACTGGAAGAAGATTTGCTACCCGTTCCTGCACCAGTAAACCAACTGATGGGGTTTATAATACCAAAAAATGTCATTGATTTGGCTTCATTCTCTCGCGAAATGCGATCATACGTCCAGGTTTCTCTACCTTGTTTATCCTTGGATATAATATTGGGAGCCCCCAATACTTTGGTGATTTCTGTTTGGTTTGCCCCTTTTGTCACACTGGATTGAACCATTCCCATGGTAAGTTTATTGGACTCTTGGGGTGAGGTTGCACATCCAACCCATAATAACGCTGAAAGTATTAGACTGATTTTTGTTTTCATAATCATTCTCCTTTATTAAAAGACATTCACAAAATTAATTATTATTTTACCTAATTTAATGTGATTTACATCAAATGGTAGTCACCCATTTTAATTCATTATACCTAATTCGCTGAAATCGTTATCAATAGGTTTGGCAATAATTTCCACCATATCATTCTCCACATCTACATACCAGACCATACTTAGCATTATATAATTCCCAGTTTGTCCATTTTTCCAACGCTGGATGGTACTAAAGCGTGTTTCTTTAATTCCCGTTGATTTCTGAAGAATTTCGCGATGGCGATGTGTCCGAACAAATTCATCTGAATGAATAAAATCTTCATCATAGCGATGCCCCACCAAATCTGTCTCGTTATAACCCATTGCCTTTTTCCAATCACCACTTACATTTGTAATGATACCGTCGGATAATCGTCCGGCGATAAACAAAGATCGGGCATTAATTCGTTCAATTAAATCATCTTTATTTTTGGATGATTGAAGATTATGAACCTTACTTTTTAATTGGCCAATTTCATTTTTTAGCCGCATATTTTCATTGATTAAATAATCAATTACCGTTTGTTTGTCCTCCATTGTGGGGTCAATGGCAGGGGGTAAACTAGGGGTTTGAATTTCAGTCTGAACTTTGAGTAAATGCTTAGACGGCACTCGCCCTGTGGTGAGCCAGGTACTCAGAGCCTGAGGTGTGACACCAAAATATTCTGCCACTTCATATTTATGGCGGAAGCCTTTGTGGGTCATGACTTGGAAGATAATTTCTTGAACTTTTGTCATTTTTGTCATAATGATAAATAATACTTGAAATAAATTAACATAATCTGTAATATTATTCAAGTATTTTGAATAATATTCCATCTTAATTGATAATTAGGATGGAGATTTGTAAAGGAAAAACCATGAAAAAATCAATATTATTAATGTTCCTTTTTTATTCCGGGATCATTTTTGCCCAGGAAAAAACGTTTTATCTTAAGTCCGGAGATAAAGTCTCAGGCACTATCACCGCCGAAACAGATTCCACCTATGCAATTGAAACCACTTTTGGGTCCGTCACCATTAATAAAAAAGACATCAAACCGGAAGAAGCCATTGTTTACCTTAAATCCGGCGACAAGCTGAAAGGTGTTATTTTATCTGAAAGTGATGAAGGCATTAAAGTAAAAGCCCAATTTGGGGAAGTGTCTATTTCGAAAGAAAAAATCGACCGCATTGATTTTAAAAGTATGGGCACCGTAGCTCGCGGATTTAAAAGACCCGGTCAAACGGAAGAAGGGCGTTGGTACTATGGTAAAGAACGTCTCATTGATGTTTACTTTGACCCCACGGGATATACGGTGGGGGATAATGTTTTGTATTTGAGCCTTTTATCATGGGGATATGGTTTGTCAGACCGTTTTCAGATTACCTCTAAATGGGGCGGCTATTTTTTGGGCGATCTAAACTTCAGACCCAAATATACGGTATTTAAAAAAGGCAACTTAAAATCGGAACATGCTTTTGCCATCGGGGGTCATTTTCATATGCGGGGATACCCGGTGAAATATGAATTAAAAACAGTTAAAGACTCCTGGGGGGTAGACTGGGAGACTGAAACTGAACGGCAAGAATGGCGCCGGGTAGGAGAAGAAGGATATTTATTTGATGGAGAAGATGAAGATACCGGTGGCGACAGAATGTGGATGGAATATTTTGCTGCTTATACAATTTCCAATTTAAAGAAATCAGGACAAGGGAGAATCAATCATACCATTGGCGCTACACTCACCACCTACCCCGGTTATGATCCCATGCCCAGGGCTTATTATGCCATTCATGCGGATGCGAGGCGAAACCTAAAGTTAATCTTTGAAGCATTCTATGATCCCTATTGGGCATCTAATTTGGAGTTTGCAGAAGGAAAAGAAATCTCTGATTTCGATTTCGACTTTGGGTTCATTTACGCTTATAGCGAAAACCTTCAGCTTGGGATTCATTTTCAACGACCCCATATTGCCTTTTATTACAAATTTTAATTAAGGTAGACGGAGCATGGGTGGTGTGCAAAAAGTAGATGTTTATTTTTAGGAGACCATATTATAGGAATTAAAAATAAATTTCTTATCACTGGGATGGTCGTCACAGCGTTAACCATCGGATTTCTCGAGTCGGGGACGGTACAACTTTCTGGCCCTTTTCTTTATGGAGACGAGAATGGTGTTTCTTTAATTTTGAAAAAAGATGATGACACATTTGTAATTCAACCTGGTGAAAAAATCATAATAAATGATGAAATTTATACTTACAAGTCTGTGGATGTGGCATCCCAAACACTTCTCATGGAAAATATATCGATTTCCTTGGATGACGTTAGTGCTATTCATTATGTTTTGGGAACGAAAATGAAAGAACGTGGACTCAAAGGATTAAAGACCGGCGGGATGATTGGCGCTGCGGTGGGTGCTGTCTTGGGATCTTATGAGGGATATTACCATTATTTGGTTTTAACCGTACCCATGTGTGCTGCAGTGGATGGTGTTGCTTTAGGCATTGTGGGGGCAGGAATCGGATACAAAGAAAAGAATACTCGAATCTATAATTTGAGCGAGAATGATTGGAAAATTACAAATGAATAAAAAACGTCCATTAATAAATTCGATATTTGCCATGGTTACAGTGACTTTGGTCCTACTTAATTCAGGTTTGATTATGGCCGGTGATTTACCCCAGCAAGAAGAAACGTTTTATCTCAAATCTGGGGATAAAGTTTCTGGAACCATTACAGCAGAAACGGATGATACGTATGTCGTATCAACATCTTTCGGGTCTGTGACGATTAAAAAAGCAGATATCATTCCAAAAAAGGTCGTGGGGTTTCAGGCTTCGTTAGAATCAATAGATTATTACCAAATGGGTTATGACCAAGCTGACAAAGATATCAAAACAGGTGATTGGGACATTGATAATGCAATTTCTGCTGGTGCAGGATTGACAATTACATTTTTTGGGATTCCTTATTTTATTGATCGGATTAGAGGGGTGAACGTGCCCGAAAATATTGAAGTATCGCAAAATGGAAAATCTGAATATGAATCGGGATACGAAAAACGAATTCAAGAAAGACGGTTTAAAACATCTACAATTACAGCATGTAGTATTCCCGTCATTGTTGTGTTACTACTTATGGCTATGGCACCAGGGGTTGGATAAATGAAAATAAGGCATTTATTCAAACAAATTTGATTCAATGATCTAAATTGGGGGAGAGATTTTCGGGGGAATTTTGAAAATAGAAACAAGGTAGGCAACCATGTTTGCAGTAGAAAAGACGAATATATTAGAAAATCCCCGGCAACGGCGGAACTATGTGTATTTAGAGCATACCCAAAGCCTCTGCTCCAAATGCTTGCGTGTGGTGGATGCAAAGATCATTCGTACTGACGATAATAAAATAGTTCTTCGTAAATGGTGCCGAGAACACGGTTTTGAATCCTGTCTCCTCCATTCTGATGCGGACTGGTACCTCCACGCCCAGAAATATAACCGCCCCGGCGACATACCTTTAAAATTCCCTACCGAAGTAGAGCGGGGCTGCCCGTATGACTGTGGCGTTTGTCCAGACCACGAGCAGCACATGTGTCTCGGGCTTATCGATCTCACCGATGACTGCAACTTGGCATGCCCCACCTGTTTTGCCGATAGCAAAGGATCCGCCTATCTCACCATGGATCAAGTTAAAGCATCCTTAGATGGCTTCATCGAGCAGGAGGGCGTGGGCGCTGTGATTCAATTCTCCGGTGGAGAACCCACCATGCATCCCCAAATTGTAGAAGCGGTGAAAGAAGCGGTGGATCGCCCCACAGAAGTGGTCATGATTAACACCAACGGCATCAAGTTTGCCCAGGACGAAGATTTAATCAAACGCTTAGTGGATGTGAGTGAAAATAAATTAGAAATCTACCTTCAGTTTGACGGCTTTACAGACGAGGTGCATCAAAAAATTCGCGGGGCGAAGTTGGCGGACATTAAAATGAAATCGATCGAGAATATGCTAAAACATGGCTTACCCATTAATTTGGCGGCGGTGATTCAGCGCGGTGTGAATGAAGACCAAGTGGGCAAAATTGTAGAATTTGGCATTGAGACCAAGGGCATTCGCGGCGTCAACTTTCAGCCCGCATTTTTCGCCGGGCGCTATGACCATGATATGAATCCCATGGATCGAGTCACCAATACAGAAATCATGGATCGACTGGAAAAGCAAACCGATGGTATGTTCCGCAAAACGGATTTTATGCCGCTGCCCTGCAGCCAACCGTCTGAGATCGCACTCACCTATGCCTACATTAAGGGGAAAAAAGTTAAACCCATTCCGCGCTTTATTGATCTGGATCCTTATATGGACCAATTTATTAATACCATTTATACAGACCCACGGCCCATTTATAAAAAAGCCATCGAAGGATTGTGGTCTGCTTCATCCAGTTTTAACTCTATGAAAACGCTATACGATTTCTCCTGTGTCTGCGGTATCCCTGTAAAAAAGGATTTCTTCACGGAAAAAGGGCGCCAGAAAATTGCTGACGAAAATGCATTTCGCATCATTATGATTCAGTTCCAGGACAAGTATAACTGGGATATGAAGGTGGTGAAAAAATGCTGTATCGGTTTTGCTATGCCTGACGGCAGGACTATCCCCTTTGATGCTTACAATGTCTTATATCGGGATACCCACGAAGTGAAGCATTGGCAGAACGGGAATAGCCCGAAAAAAGTGCCTATGCCCACACCTTACAGATTTATTTCTCAAAATGGAAATGGAGTCATTAAATCGAATGGCCAAAAAATACCCACAAAAGAAAGGGACTTAACATGATAAAACGAACACTAATTCTCTCAGCATTAATTATGCTGGCCTGTGAAGATAAAGAAGAGATTAATCCTCTGATTGGCACCTGGAATATGACATCTGCCAATGGCGGTCTGTATTTAAAATTAAATAAAACTCAAATGTTGTATATGGGAGAAATGAGTGGTGACATGAAAGTTTCCACATTCCATAACGGCACACCTGACGGTACATATGTTTTAAGTGAATTTATTATTGATGAAACGTTTGATGGGATAACTATAGGTGTTCAGGGATATGAAGAAGATTATAGTATTAATTATAATATCACTGATTATAATAGTCCACTCGACCAATATAACGGATCTCAAGTAAATATTTATACGAATTTAGGATATTTAGAATTTGTAGGTCAAAATTACAATTATACCATTGGAGAGCATTCATTAACAATTAATGCAGATACATTAATACGACAATTATATGTTGATAATACTGGATTTGTCATTGATTCTACAAGATATGCCACTGTCTCCGGGTCTTTAACTGAAATGGGTATGGAAATATTAGCCAATGAAAATATTCTTTTAGATGATGAATTCTTTATGCCCGAAGAAATCATCATTATAATCAATGAAGATGGCACAGGAGAAATAGATGAAACTTTTGAAGGATTCAGAGAGAAATCTGATATTGAATGGGTGTCGACAGACTCAACGTTTACCTGGAAATACTGTGAAGAATATGATGGTCAGATAGAATGCGAAGAGGGACCAGAATTCAAATATGAGATATCCGGAGAAACACTCATATTATCTCAATACCAGGATATGTGTGAGGAATATGAAATTTATGGTATGTCCTGTGATGAAGTAATGCAGGAAGCATTTGGTGTGGAAATGGGGACATTGGAAGAGTTTTGGATGGAAATGAAGGTTGTTTTTTCCGCAACCGCATCTGCAAAAAAATCTGCCTACAAAATCAGACAAAATAAGAAAACGCGGCTTGGGGAATATTCATTGATGAATGGTTATAAACCGCTTAGGGAATTTCAAAAATAAAAGAAATGGCTCAACATGGGAATGGGCGATCGTAAAATGAAATGCCTCTGGCTCGAATAAAGGATAAAGAAAATGAATAAAACACGCACATTACTTATATCAGGATTGGCAACCATGACGCTAATCATAACTTTAATTGAAACGGGATTTCTCAATTTGGAATCTCAACCTCTTATTGCCCAGGAAGATGCGAGTGGCCTAACACTTGAAAAGGATGGGGAACAAGTATTGATTCCACTAGAAGAATGGGTGGTGGTATCCAGTGCATACGACCCCAGCAATACTTTGGGCGGTCTATATATGGGCATGACGGTTGATGCACTCCGCATCCAGGAAAAAGGTGAACCCTTTGAAAGGGAAATTCCTATTGATGAAATTGGTTCGGTTTTTACTGGAAAAACAAAAAGCACTCGTGACTATGTGTTTCAAGGGATGAAAGTTGCTGGAATCGGCACAATGGGATTTGGTATGCTAATGGGCACATCGTTGGGGTTGGCCAATGAAGCTGGAGTTGGCGAGAGCCTTTTATGCGGGGCTATGGTAGGTGTCTTCTATAGTATTTTCACCGTTCCTGCCGGGGCTCTTATTGGCTTTTTGCGTGGGCAAGCCGCCCAAGGGAAAGTAGTTGAGTATGTAATTGGTGAAGATGAATGGAGGATTGTCAAGCAATGAAACAGATGAAAAATAAATGTATATTTATTTTTGTATTTCTATCATTGGGCCAGTTATTAGCACAAAATGATGAAGAAAAATCATATTGGATTTTTACAGAAGAAGGTGAAATAAAAGATTATCATATAAATGCTATAGATGGGGATAAGCTGGTTATCAATAATGGCTGGGATATGAAAATATCCATCGCCGAAATTGAGCGTATAGCACTACCACCACCACCCAGCGCCTCAGGGCAATTTTGGGGTAAACAATTGGGTTCATGCGTTGGTCTTATGGGTGGATTAATAGCCGGAGTAATTGTTTTTCCTAAATCGTTGGGTGTAAGGAATGAAGGCATCAATGGTTTACGAGCGTTTATTATTGCCGGCGCCTTTGCCGGCGCTTACTATGGTAAAAAAATGGCGGGGAAGCGTTTTAAGGAAAAACCGGAAACTTTGGTCAATATGTCCGCCATGACATTAGAAGAAAAAAAGGCATTTATTCAGTCAAATTTGATTACGAATTGAATGGGGTTTCTGCTATCCATCATAATTGGATTATCAGTCTTGATGCCGGGGGAAAATAACATGATCCAATTGGCGGGCATTCCATTTGATATTATAAAAAATGGTGATTCGGATCATCGGTATATTTGGGTCCACGGCGATGAACAGACGGCAAAGATGGCATTAGAAAACCACATGAAAACTAATGAAGGCACTGCATTTCTTGTGACAGGAATTTTGCGTGAAGCTGAATTTTATGGTGGCATTATCGATCCCAACCGGATTTTTTCATCCGAAGGGGCCAAGGCCAATATTCAAAAATATAATCGAAAATGGTCCCGGGCAAAAAAAGCCGAAACACTTGAAATGATTAATCGAGATCGGGATTCTTTTTTAGAAAAAATTCTACCCCAAAACGGCGGATTGTTAATCGCCCTCCATAATAATTATCAGGGGTACAATGTGAAAACTGAAATTCCATTAAGTAATGAAATTTCCATTAAGAAAGACCAAAACCCCCGAGACTTTTTCATTTGCACCCACCGCGCCGATTATGATATTTTAACCCAATCACCATTCAATGTGGTCCTCCAGGAAACCATGCCCAAAAGGGATGATGGTTCACTTTCTTGGGCGGCCATGCGCCATGGGGTGCGTTATGTGAATATTGAAACGCGACTGGGATGGCTCAGTCAGCAGAAAAAGATGTTAAATTATCTGGAAGATCATCTGAAATGAATTTTGACTGGGTTTATCTTTTATCTTTTATCTTTGGTCTTTTATTTCTCTACTGGTTTGTTTTTCTCATTGCGGTCTGGCTGAAAGGCTATTTTAGCGATATAAAATTAGATCGTTGGTTTCATGGCAAAAAGGGAATCAGTGGCTATATACTGGGTGCCTTTGCCGGTGCCATTACACCCTTTTGCTCTTGTACCACCGTACCCATTTTCGCCGGTTTGGTGGATAATAATATTAAACATGGCTATGCCATCAGTTTTCTCATCGCCTCGCCTACAATCAATCCACCGGCCCTTATTTTGTTTTATGCTCTTTTTGGCGGACAGCTTACCTTGGTCTATGCCATTGTCTGTTTTACCATCGCTGTTATTGGCGGGTTAATATTGGGGAATGAGCGTTTCAAATCATCCCTTATTGAGATATTTATGGTGAATGAAGATGAAGGATTTCGTTGGTCCGAAGTGAATCGCCAGTATGTGGGATTTTTAAAAAGTTTAGCTCCGGTAATCGTGATTGCCGCCGCCATTGCTACAGGGCTCAAAAGTTGGCAGCCTTCTGATGGGTTTTTAGGCTTTACATCAGGATCGGTTTTTGCCATACCCTTGTCCGTCATCGCCGGGGGAATCCTCTATGCGGATATTGCCATGCTCATTCCCATTGGAGAATTGTTTTTAGATAAAGGATTAAATGTCGGTTTGATTTTTGCATTTATGATGGCCGCGTCCGGCGTGGGTCTCCCCAGTCTTTTATTACTCACCCGTATTTTCAAAAAAGACCTTTTGGGTTTTTACCTCTTAACCATTTTCTCTTTATTTACCCTATCAGGGTTTTTTATCTCTTGGATACTTTAGTTTTATTTATCCTTTATGGATTGTTTTTTGCATTCCTCACCGCCCTTATGGCGGATTTTAAAGGGTATTCGGTTCGCCAATGGTTTTGGCTGGGGTTTTTACTGGGATTCATTGCCACAGGAATTTTATTTTTTCAACCTAATATCAAACAGGAGACCGATGAAACATAAACAACTTTTCCTATCCCTACTGATGATTTGTGGCGGATTGCTCCATGCGGCATCCGACTTCGATAATTAAATTAAAATGAACAACCCTTACGAGCGAACATGATTCAAATAGTTATTTACACCACCTCCGAGACCCCTCCTCATACGATGAGGGGATTTAGGGGAGGAGAAAGAGATTGAGATGCATCCCATTTTTTATCAATCAGACACATTAATTATTGATGCCTATTCCGTCTTTTTTCTATTGGCTTGGGTCGTAGGCGGTGTGGTGTTTTATCGAGAATTCCGCCGCATGGGTTGGGAACTGGAACAGATGCTTTTTGTTATGGTGGGTGCCATTGTCGGAGCCGTCATTGGGTCCTATTTCTTTAATGTATTTTTTGCTGGATTCGAAGAAGTACCAGCTCGGATAAGAGCCTTTGACTTTGCGGGAAAAACTGTATTGGGCGGTATTGCCGGGGGATTTATGGGTGTGGAATTGGCAAAGAAAAAAATTGGTTACCCCCATTCTACCGGTGATGCATTTGCCGTGGCAATTCCTTTGGGTCATGCCATTGGGCGGATCGGCTGTCTCTTGGGAGGGTGTTGTTTTGGCACACCTTGCACATTGCCCTGGGCCATCACCTATCCGGAAGGATCAATGGCTCATTTAACTCAAATGGTTACGGGTGTTATTCCTGAAACAGCGATCACCTCATTGGCGGTCCACCCGGCACCGGTCTATGAGATTATTTTCAATTTGGCACTTTTCGGATACTTGTGGCAAAAACGGGGGACCTATAAAGTCCGGGGCAGTTCATTCCGATTGTATTTGGCAGCTTATGGATTATTCAGATTTTTTGAAGAATTTGTCCGGGGCGATTCACCCTTTCCGGCAGATGGATTTTTGAAAGCACCCCAATGGCTATTGCTGATTGCTGTGGCCTATTTCGGATGGCGCTATTATCAGAATGAGTTTAAGTTGGAAACTGAAAAATGATTATTGCAGCAACCGTATTTATGGTTCTTTTTGGTCTGATGTCCATTGTGGATGGACTGTATTACCATGATTATAAATATAAATTGTATCTGCATAAGGAATCGATTTTAGAGCACATTATGCATACATTCCGCGCTGTGGCATTTCCCCTTGTGGTATATTATTTATTCCAAAATGATTTTGGCGGCTGGATGATGATGGTAGGTGTTTTTGTCGCTTTCATTGATATAATTCTGCTGGCTATTGATGTGCGAATTGAGGGTCATAGCCGGGATCGATACGGCGGTCTATCCAATGGAGAATATGCCACGCATCTATTTGCAAATACTTTTCACTATGTATCTATTGCATTAATTCTAGGCGCAAAACCAGCGGAGGCGTGGACATTCACCCAATCATTTGAATTAATGCGGCCTTATCCAGAAATAACGGTATGGTTAGGGAGTGCTTTCGTGACCGGTGGGACCATTGCAGCGGTTCTCCATTTTTGGCAGTGGAGTCAGTATTTTTCAAAAAATAAAACACATTATCCTTGAGGAGGAATGTTATGAGAAAAACATCAATTTTATTTGTTCTATTATTTAATGGATTATTGGGTCAGAATTATCAAGTGGATTTTCAACCTGATGAATTCAAACAGAGATGGACAGGTGTTCTTAATCAAATTGGGGACGATGCGGTGGCGGTGGTCCAAGGTTTTCCACTCTCCAATGGATTTATTATGCCACGACAGACAAATGCATTCTATTATTTGAGCGGTATTGAAACACCCCATTCCTATATCTTATTAGATGGGAGAAATAAAAAAGTCACCTTGTATATGCCACCAAAAAATGAACGCTTAGAACGTAGCGAGGGAAGAATTCTTAATGCGGAAGATATCAAACTGATTAAAAAACTTGTTGGGGTAGATGCAGTACTTTCTACAGACTCTATGCAAGAAAATTTTCCCCCTGATCTAAAACGAACCACAGCAATTTATACTATGTTTACGCCAGCGGAAGGACAGGGTCAGAGCCGGTATGAACTAGAAGTGGCCAATGCATCAATTTCGGCAGACCCTTGGGATAGCAGAATTAGTCGTGAGGGCCGCTTTGTACAACTACTCCGAACACGAAATCGCCATAACAAAGTAAAAGATTTGACCCCGATTATTGATAATCTAAGAAGTGTAAAAAGCGCAAATGAGATTGCTTTAATAAGACGGGCATCGCAATTGGCAGGTTTGGGTATGATTGAAGCGATCAAAAGTACTGAGCCAGATGTTTGGGAATATCAATTGGATGGTGCGGCTCGTTATGTTTACTTAATCAATGGTGCACGTCTTGAGGCCTACAGATCGATCACTGCTTCAGGCACAAAAAATATTAGTAATGGACATTATTATCGGAATGACAGTCAATTGAAAAGTGGCGACATGGTTCTAATGGACTATGCACCAGATTTCCGATACTATGTAAGTGATATTGGAAGAATGTGGCCAGTCAATGGAAAATATGAGCCATGGCAACGTGAATTACTTCAAATTATTTTAGAATATCGTAATGTCGTACTAGATATTATTCGTCCAGGAATTAATACAGATCAGATTTTGGAAGAAGCTAAACAGAAAATGAAGCCGATTATGAAGCACTATAAATTCTCAAAGAAAATTTATAAAAAAGCAGCTGAAAAAATGGTTCAATCGGGAGGCGGGGTTCTCTCCCATCCAGTAGGCTTGGCTGTACATGATGATGGTCCTTATCGTTATGGTCCGTTAAAAGTTGGACATGTATTTTCAGTGGACCCGCAAATGTGGGTACCAGAAGAGAATTTGTATCTTCGATATGAAGATACAATTGTAGTTACAAAAGATGGCAATGAGAATTTCACAGACTTTCTACCTTCAGAATTGGATGATTTAGAAGCATTGGTTCGTAAAAAAGGTATTCTACAAGCTTTTCCAGAAAACGATATGAAATGGTACGATTCAAAATGAAAAATAAAATAAAATTACTATTGGTTATAGCCATTTTTGTAGGCTTACTCTCTGCTCAAGGAGATGAATTCGATTCAAAATACTATAATGAAACGATTTACCTCCAACAGGGATTTCTGGGACCGAAATATATGATGGGCGGCAATTCATATTCGTTGGTTACGATAGGGGGTGAATTAAACAGATACCCCGACTCAGGGGAATTATATAGTAAATATAAATTTATGCGGTTGGTCGGTATGGGACTAATAGTTGCGGGCCCAATCTTAAGTGTTGGTATGACAGGACCTGGTGGGGGAGAAGGTCTTGATGATACCTATATGTCTGCATTTATTGGTTCATTACTCTTGGGTACATTTGCACAAATAGAATCAATCAATAAGCTAAATGAAGCGGTGTGGGCTTATAATGGGAGTCAGTTAAAACAGAAAGAATTTGGGAAAAGAGTTCCGAATAAATAATCGGAATTATTTAATCTTTAAACTGTTGCCTGTAAACACTTTTTCATTTAGCGCATCTTCTAAATATCCCATCATGACCGAATGGCCCGTTATGGTTTGGGGGCTTGTATCGTCATCCATGGCGGTTAAATGAATGGGCATCTTATTCATGGCGATAAACGCCGTATTTTCATTGCAGACGTAAAGGGATGGCGGTGAAGTATCTTTAAGTTTATCCCATGCAAATCGAATTTGGAAGTCTCCCTCATTGATCCCTAATCGCATATCCGGATTATCTGAAGTCAATGGTGCGCCGGTATACAATGGCAGCATGGTTTGCAGAATGACCCAGGGCATGGAGTTGGGTGGAATGTTTATATGATATGTTTGATCTTCAAAAAGATCAATGGCATGCTGGATGCCATTCGCATTTACCAATAGGTTATAATGGCTGAGCTGGATTCCCACACCCTTGTTCCAGAATACCATCGCTTCATGCTGAAGGAGTGGTTTAAATGAGGGATTGTGATCCTCTGAAAAGGGTTTAATTTTTTTAAAATAATTGGATTCACCCGTAATTGTCAAGACTGGGGCTGCGGATTTATTTGCCCCATTCAAATTACCATCGCCAGTCAACACCAAAGAGGCGCCCAGAGTCCAAATGCCAAATGCCAGAATTTCACATTGGGGAAAGGGCAGTTGATCCATGAGAATACGATCTTTTGGTTTTACCCCTTCGGACACGAGCCAATTGGCGGTTTGTTGGGCCAGACGATAGACTTTATCTGAAGTCAGGCCCAAGTCGGCATAAACCATTTTTTCGCCGTACTTCACATTTTGCCCTTCCACCAATGAACGAAGGTTGGGGTAGGGAACCATATATTCAATGGGTTCCACATTCCCAATACATTGGGCGTTGTAAATATTTTGTTTAAGACCTGTCATTATAATTGGGATGTGATTGCGAGTGGTGCGAAGCAATCGCCTTTATTATTTATCAGGATTAATTTTCCGTTCAATTTCGAATCGATCTGAAATTCGGCAATAGCCATTTGCACCGGCAAGGCGGCCAATGGGTTGGAGTTTTTCCAAATCAATTCGGCCATTTTCATATAAATCATCAGATACATGAAAAAGCACAATGGTTCCCAAAACAAGAAACCCGCTTCCTGGACTGCCATCTCCAATTTCAATAATTTGGTTTAATTCACATTCAAACGATATTTTAGATTCACCTACCCGCATAACATCTATTTTTTCACAGGAAACCGGTGTAAGCCCAGACTCATCAAATTCACTGATATCCGGCGGGAATTCCGTTGCTGTTGAAACCATTTCAGGTGCAAATGATTCACTCACAATATTTAATGCGAAGACGCCCGTATCCTGAATATTTTTCAGCGTATCTTTGATTTCGCCATCCGCCCCTTTCCGCACAGGGCAAAAAGAAATGGTGGGGGGATTTGAACATACACCATTAAAGAAGGAGAATGGCGCTAGGTTGTCAATGCCATCTTTCGATTTTGTAGAAACAAAAGCAATAGGCCGGGGCAGGATGGACCCAATCATAAGTTTATAATTATCCTTAAAAGGCTGTCGGGTCGGATCAATAATCATGATTCATCCAGCCAAGAAAGGGGATAGTTCGGGTCGTCAATTATCGATGCCGCTTTAGTCATTTTCAGGGGTTTAAATGTATCCACCATAACAGCGATTTCGTCTGCTTCTTTTGCACCCAAAGACAATTCAATTTTTCCCGGTTGAGGTCCGTGGGGCAGTCCCATGGGATGATAGGTAATGGATCCATGTTCAACGCCTTTGCGGCTCATGAAATCACCGGCCACATAATAGAGAATTTCATCTGAATCTACATTGCTGTGGGCATAGGGCGCCGGCACTGCTTCCGGATGATAATCAAACAGGCGGGATACAAAATTGCATATGACCAACTCTGGCGCTTGGAATACCTGGTGAACGGGCGGCGGCTGATGGATCTTGCCTGTAATGGGCATAAAATCATTCACATTAATAATCCATGGGAAATAATAGCCGTCCCAGCCAACCAAATCAAAGGGATGATGTCTATATTCGTAAGATTGAAGCCCTTGGGCTAACCGTACTTTTACCTCAATGGAACCTTCGGAATGAGATGTTTCAAATTCAGGTGTACGAATATCCCGTTCGCTATAGGGAGCATGCTCTAATAATTGACCCATTGTATTTCGATATCGATTGGGTGTTTCAATGGGGCCGTCTGTTTCGACGATGAATAATTCCAGTGGCTCATCCACATCCAATTGCCAGATTACGCCCCGGGGAATGATGGCATAATCACCGACCCCCAATGCGAACGAACCGAAATTGGTTTTTAATGATCCTTTCCCCCCATGGACAAATAAGCATTCATCATAGTTTCCGTTTCGATACAGATAATCCATAGAATTGGTCGCGTTAGCTTTGGAAAGAATCACATCCGAATTAAAAAATAATGGGATTCGGGATGAGATCCCATCTCCGATGGCATCGAGTTTTCGGGTTTGGATATGGTGGTGGCGGTGTTCCTGATTCCATGGCTCCATTTTGACAGGGTCAATTTTTCCGACCTTTTTTACTGCAGTGGGCGGATGGACGTGATATACATTGGAATAAATATGGCTGAATCCTTCCCGGCTAATGAGTTCTTCCCAATATAGATTTTCCTCATCATCTCGGAATTGGATGTGCCTTTTATTTGGGAGGTGTCCCCTTGATTGGTAAAATGGCATTATTAATCCTTCATTAAGGATGTAGAAACACGGTATGCCGTGTCTCTACACGATTTTATTTTCTAAAATACCCAGTCGTTCCACTGCTAATGTAACCACATCTCCTTTTTGAATCCAACCACCGGTATTTTCCGGGCGGAGTTCCAAAATACAGCCAGTACCCACCGTTCCGGAACCGATATATTCTCCGGGCACCAGTTTTGTATTCATACTTGCCCGTTCAATCATTTCACCAAATGAATGATAAAGGTCGTTGGTATTTCCATTTGAAATTTTCTTACCGTTCACATGACATGTCATACGTAAGTGAAGTTTACCATCGTCTTTCCAGGCATCTTCCAGTTCATCTGGTGTAACCATATAAGGGCCGAAACTGGACGCAAAATCTTTTCCTTTCGCCGGGCCGAGGCTCATGGGCATTTCTTCCCGCTGAATGTTGCGGGAAGACCAGTCATTCAAAATAGTATAACCGGCAATCACCTTATCCGCATCTTCAGCTTTAATGTCGGATCCACCGTTGCCGATGATGACGGCAAATTCCAATTCGAAATCAAGTTCAGTTGTTTTGGAAGGGTAGGGAATCTCGGCACCATGCCCATAGGCGCAATTGGGGTTTGAAAAGTAGAAAATGGCTAATTTATACCAATCGGGATTCATATCCATTCCCCGAAGTTGGCGGGCGGCACGGACGTGCTGCTCAAATGCATAAAAATCCCGAAAAGCGGGTGGATCGGGAATGGGTGGTAAAATGATCAAATTTGATTCAGGTTGGGATAATGCTTCGAGGTCACCGTTAGAAACTTCAATTGCCAAGTCTTTTAAAAGGGAAAAGTTTTGATCCCAATCAGCAAGTGCTTCTTTCAAAGATCCAGGGATAGATAGAAATGTATCGTTCCCATTATTTTGGTTGACCCATTCTGCTGCACCCGTGACATCTACAATTTGTTTTTCAACTTTGAATCCGAATCTCGGAATTGAATCATTCTGTTCTGCGTATGTTACAAATTTCATATTTTATTGTTACCGTTTAAAGGTTGCCACGAAGTTCCTGTTCCCGTTCGATGGATTCAAACAAGGCTCTGAAATTTCCTTTGCCGAAACTATTGGATCCCTTGCGCTGAATGATTTCATAAAAAAGGGTGGGGCGGTCCTGGATGGGTTTGGTAAAAATCTGGAGCATGTAGCCATCTTCGTCGGAATCTACTAAAATACCTAATTCAGCTAGGATCTTGATATCTTCATCAAAATCACCAATCCTTTCTATGAGTGTATCGTAATAGATTTGGGGTGTGGGTAAAAACTCAACCCCCTTGGCTCTTAATTTGTTAACGGTCTCAATGATATTCCGTGATGACATGGCAATGTGTTGAACGCCGGCTCCTTCATAAAATTCCACAAATTCCTGGATCTGAGATTTTTTCAATCCATCCGCCGGTTCGTTAATGGGCATCTTGATCTTTTCATTTTCATTGGCCATAACGATGGAGCGGAGGGAGGTATAATCGGTGGAGACATCTTTGTCATCCACGGACCAGAACCGATGCCACCCAAAAATCTTTTCATAAAAATCGCAAACGGGCTGCATGGCGCCATCGGGTTGGTTGCCCACCACATGATCAATATGGACGATGCCAACAGGATCAGTAACCATATCTACATCCATGACTTGATAGCCGGGCAAAAAGACACCCTTATAATTATTGCGCTCGACAAATGTATGGGTAGTGTCACCATAAGTTTTAATGGTGGCTACAATCGCTTCTCCTTTTTCATCTTCGATTAACTTCGGTTCACTGACACTCTCAGCCCCCCGTTCAGTGGTCTCCTTCCATGCGTTTTCTGCATGATCCACTGCAAATGAAACATCCTTTACACCATCCCCATGTTTATCAATGTGGTGGCCCATTTCTGTTCCGGGAATCAAAGGGGAACTCAATACGAATCGGACTTGGTTCTGTTTCATTACATAACTGACTTTATCACGGCTGCCCGTTTCAAGTCCTTTATAGCCTATGGGCTGAAATCCGAAACAACTGCGATAATAATGGACTGCCTGTTTGGCGTTGCTCACATAGAGTTCGCAATGGTCAAATGCATTAATTTTATAACTGTTCATCGTCACCTCAATTTGATAAGATAGATTTTAAAGCATCAATAAATCGCCCATTTTCATCAGCGGTTCCAATGGATATCCGGATATAATTTGGCCATCCGAATGACTCCAAATTTCTTACAATGATGCCTTTGTTTAGCAGGGATTGCGTAACATCCGTGGCCATTTCTTTAGATGCCCATACAGTGGTAATAAAATTGGCAACAGACGGTACAGTTTCAATCTCCAGGGATGTGAGTTGGTCTTTTAAAAATGTATACCCCACTTCATTGTTGGCTAATGTTTCATTTAAAAAATCTTCATCATCTATTGCGGCGGAACCAGCAGTGTGAGCGATAAGAGAAGGTGAGAATATTTCTTTCACTTTCATCAAGTTGCGAATGAGTTCTTCGTGTGCAAAACCATAGCCTATCCGCAATCCTGCCAATCCGTATGCTTTTGAAAAGGTTCGAAGTGTAATTACATTATCGTAGCGATAGGTCATGGAGTCAGGAAAGTCTGCATTTGACTGGGCGAATTCATAATAAGCTTCGTCTAAAATGATAAGCACCTTTTCTGGAATGTGTGTGTAAAATTCGTCAAATTCTTCACTAGTGATGTAAGTCCCCATTGGATTATCAGGGTTAGCGATGTAAATAATCTTGGTATAATCCGTAACTTTTTCTGCCATGGCTTCCAAATCATAACGATGATTTTTCATGGGCACCCAGTGGATCTTTCGCCCGGAGGCATTGGCCAAAACGCGGAAGCCGACAAATGAGTTTGCCGCTGAAACCAATTCATCGTCGCTGAGTAAAAAGGTCCTCATAATGGTGGACATAATGCCTTCGCTGCCACTGCCTAAGATCACATTTTCTATTTTAATATTGAAACGGTTGGCCAGCTTGGTTCGCAGTTCAAAACCGGAAATATCGGGATAGCGGTGGAGTCCTGATAATGAATTCGCCATGGCTTCGATTGCTTTTGGTGAGGGGCCCAAAGAATTTTCATTGGATGCTAATTTGTCCACATGATCCAGTCCTAATTCCCGCTGAACTTTTTCAATGGGTTTCCCGGGGACATAATTGGCTAGATTCTTTATATAGGATGGAACGAGAGCCATATTAGATCGGTAGCCGGGTTTGGTGTTTGAAAGTGGAAAGAACTACGGATGTTTTTAAATGCTGTACATTGGGCAGGTCCGAAAGGCCATGGAGGATTAATGTGTCATAATGAGGGATATCTTTTGTGGCTATTTTTAAAAGGAAATCACCTTCGCCAGTAATATGATGGCATTCTAACACTTCATCCATCCCGGAGATGGATGAAAAAAAATCTTCCACGGGCGTTTCGCCATGACGGGTAAGCGTAACTTCTACAAATGTAAAGCAGTTAAAGCCAGCCAAACCCGCATGCAATAAAGTGACATAGCTATCAATCAACCCACTGGATTCTAGTTTCTTTACCCGTTCTAATGTACTGGAAGCTGAAAGATGAACTCGTTTTGCCAATTCAGCATTGGTAATCCGGGCATTGGATTGAAGTTCGTTCAGGATATCTTTGTCTGTATGATCTAATTGCATAATAATATTCGTATAATAATAAATATAACAGAAGAATATATTATAATTAATCATAATAACAAAATATAATCCTGTAATCATATAATGAATAAGAAGATTGTTTTTTATCCTCTAATTTCTTCCTTATGAATTCCGGATATATTATTTGAAAATCGAAGGACCATTGGTTTCGGGAAAATTTGTTGACCGGCCGAATCGTTTCATCGCTATGGTGGCGGTTGACGGTCAAATTGTTCGTTCTCACCTACCGGACCCGGGCCGATTGAAAGAGCTGCTTATTCCGGGCGCAGATTTGCTTGTACGTCCGGCACCAAAAGGTTCGGAGCGGAAAACTAAATATTCCACAGTGATGGTTAGGCACGAAGGACAATTAATATCGCTGGTGTCTGCACTGCCAAACCGGTTTGTTTTGGAATCTCTTCAGGAAGGTATTTTACCCATGTTCAAGGCTTTTCGATTTGTGCGAGCGGAAATAGCCCAAGGGAACCATCGGTTTGATTTTTTGTTAGAAGACGAAAATGAGAACCCATTTTATTTGGAAGTAAAATCAGTAACATTTGTGGAAAATGGATGTGCAAAATTTCCCGATGCCGTTACGGCACGGGGTGCTCGCCATGCCAAGGCATTGTCCGATTTGGTTATGAATGGGAAGGGGGCAGGAATTTTGTTTGTCTGTCAGCGGCCCGATGCAGATCGGTTTGAACCCATGTGGGATAGGGATCCGAAATTTTCTCAGGCTCTTTATGATGCACAAAAGGCAGGGGTTCTCGTGTGGTGTATTGCCACAAATATTTCAGAAACTGAAATGACATATAAAACAGAAATACCAGTAAATTTAGAACCACCTGAATAGAATTTTAATTGATTTGACTCGTCCAATAATTATAAAAAAATACATGACATTCATTGTACTATGGATGATTTCGTTCTTCATCTATTCCTGTGCCGCAGTGGCACCCCCTGATGGTGGGCCGAAAGATGAAACGCCACCCCAATTTATTATGGCGGATCCAAAGGCAGGTAGTCTGCACTTTAATGGGGGAAAGGTATCCATAAAATTTTCTGAATATATTGATGAAAAATCAATCAAAAATGCCATAAAAGTCTCTCCACGGCTTGATTCCCCAGTTGAAACGATATATGCCGATGATGAAATCATTTTGGATTTTCCAAGTGACTTATTGGAAGATCAAACTTATGTAATTACGATCAACCGAAATTTAAAGGATGAACGTAGTGTGGCATTAGGTCAGTCCATTCAGATTGCTTTTAGCACTGGAGATATCATTGATGAAAGTTCTATTTCCGGAAGGGTGTTTGGTGAAGATGGGTATGCGGTTCATTTATGGAAATTGGCGCATGGGTTTCAAGATTCAATATTTTTTACAGAACCACTGTATGTTTCAGAGGCGGATGATGATGGGTATTTCAATTTTAAGTATTTAGCTCCCGGCGATTATGTTCTACTGGGCATAGAACGCAGTGCGGCTGGCGCAAAACTTATTCCCCAAAGAATGGCCTATGGGGTCAGTGCCAAAACCATATATTCATTGGGAAAAAACCATTCAATCGAAAAGGTTTCCCTCAGAACAAAACGGGAGACACCCTCACTAAAATTGACCCATGGTGAATGGATAGGAAAGCGTTGGGGGTGGATGTATTTTAATCAAGAATTAAGCGATATTACTTTTAACGGCTTAACCATAATTGATTCAAAAGAAACAATGCAGCTTCTTGATTTTTATCAGGATGAACAAGATAAGAAGCGGTTTTTACTCATGGCGCCGGATACGCTGAATTCAGGGAAAGCGATATTAAATATTGAATCTGTATTATTTAAAGAAGACACACTACTGTTTAATGGTAAAATCAATTTTAGAGTGCCAACCAAAATAGACACAACCCATGTCAAAAAGATTCAACCGGAAAGCACAGTTAAAATTCGATTAGAAAAGGATGGCGGTCCCACGATTCCAATTGTATTTGGAAAACCAATTATTGATGTATCAGATAGCGCATTTTTTATGGCTGCCGATTCGGATACGGTCATGGTAGATGTGGATTGGATTAACCCCATAGAAATTGATTTTATCCCACCAAAAGGTTGGATAGAAAAGACCAAGTATACATTCATAATTATTGCGGATAAATTGACACCAATTGAGGGAAAATCTCTCAAAGATTCTGTCACCTATATTCGGTTTGATTCAGAGAAAAAAATGGGATATGGTGGTTTAAGTGGCTTGGTTGATCTAGAGGGCCCCCATCCATTGATTGAACTAATTGCATTGAAAAAAGCGCCCGAAATTTTTCATTCTACCGTAAATTCTGGTCTACAATTTCAATTTAAAAATATACCAGAAGGGCCATATCGTTTGACGATTATTTTAGACCGGGATCAGAACGGAGAATATTCTTACGGGTCCGTTCAACCTTACCAGCCCAGCGAATGGTTTTATATGCATCCAGATACACTTGATATAAGGGCCAATTGGGATATTGACGTGGGTCTAATTCGGACAGAAAGGTAAGCGGATGTATTGTGTCATCATGGCCGGCGGTCGCGGTACGCGATTTTGGCCATTCAGCCGTAGAGAAAGCCCGAAACAGTTATTAAATATTGTGGGTGATACTTCTATGCTTCAAATGACAGTTGATCGTCTTAAAAAGATGAAAAATGTCGAAGATATTTTTATTGTGACTGGAAAAGATTTAGCCCCAAAAATCCGAAAAAAGATTTCAGGCATTCGTTCAAAAAACATTATTATTGAACCCAGCGGAAAAAATACCGCACCTGCTATCGGTCTTGCAGCACTCCACATAAGAAAAATGCGTCCCGATGCAATTATGGCTGTATTTCCAGCGGACCATCTTATTGTGGGCCATCAAAAATTTGCGAAAACTGTGCGGTCAGCTATTCAGTTATCCAATAAAAATGGTTCATTGGTAACCATTGGAATTAAGCCAACTTACCCTGCCACAGGATATGGATATATCCAATATGAAACGAAAAGTACAGAGGATCACATCAATGGTTATAAGGTAAAAACATTTGCAGAGAAACCGCCGGCCGAATTGGCAAAACAATTTTTAGACAGTGGCGATTTTTTGTGGAATGGTGGGATGTTTATATGGAAAGTTTCTACATTTTTTGAGAAAATCGAAAGACATATGCCGGAATTAAATGACCAATTGGGTAAGATAGAAAATCGAATTTCCAAAAAACAGGATTTTATACGACTTTGGAATAGAATAAATCCGGTGTCTATTGATTACGGTCTTATGGAGAAATCCGATGATATATATGTGGTGAAAGCTGAATTTAAGTGGAGTGATCTTGGTTCATGGGAAACTGTGTATGATGTTAGCCCCAAATCGAAAGATAAAAATGTGATTCGAGGTGAGGGCGTTATCATTGATGGCCAAAATAATTTGATACAATCTAATGGCCATTTTACAGCAATCATTGGTGCGGATAATTTGGTGGTAGTGAATACAAAAGATGCAACCCTGGTGATTCCGCGGGAAAAAGTAGAAGATGTGAAGGCGTTGGTTCAGTATCTCGAAAAGAAAAAAAGAAAAGATCTTTTATAATCCATGGCTAAAATGAAGGCGGAAAAACTGCTGGCTCTTTTTGAAGTGTTGGCTGAGAAAATGAAAATTAATATTGTTCAGGGAAAGGGTGATTTTCATGGTGGACTATGTTCCGTGAATGATGAATCCTATATTGTACTAAATAAAATTAAACCGATTGATCAGCGATTAAATATATTGGCGAAAGAATTTGGAAAACTGGATACACAAAATATTTTTATCCAACCGGTACTTCGTGCATATATTGAAAATGTTCAACAGGATATTTTCTAATCTATTTCTTCTAAAATATCTTGAAATTAAACCTCAGTCGTCAGTACAATTCAGGCCTCAATCCTTTGTCCGAGGTAGAGAAACACAAAAATTTCAATAGTATATTAAAGGGTATTTAACATGAAAGATTACGCAGCAAAAGATATTCGCAACTTTGCCATTGTTGGGCATGGCGCAACGGGGAAAACAATCCTTTCTGAATCCATGCTTTCAAACGGGGGTGAAATAAACCGTATCGGATCCATCGAAGGCGGATCTACCATATCTGATTACCACCACGATGAACACCAACGTCAGATTTCCATTCATTCTTCCCCCCTTCATTTAGAATGGATGGATACAAAATTCAATTTGATAGATACACCAGGCTATCTCGATTTTATTGGTGAATCAATATCCTCATTAGCTGTGGTTGATTTGGCCGTTGTGGTTGTACATGCCGTCAATGGGATCGAAGTGGGCACGGAGCAGGTTTGGAATTACGCCAATGATTATGGTTTGCCTAAAATGATTGTAGTGAATGGCTTGGATCGGGAAAACACTAAATTTGATGAAATTCTTAATCAAGCAAATGATCATTTCGGCGGGAATGTCTTTCCCATGCAACTACCCGTTAATTCCGGTCCGGGATTTAATCAAATTATTGATGTATTGCGGAATGAATTGATAACCTACACCACCGATGGAAGCGGTAAATACTCTGAAAGTGAATTGCCCGAAGAATGGCATGATCGCGTAAACGCACTTCATCAGGAATTAATTGAGTACGTGGCAGAGTCTGATGATTCATTATTGGAAAAATTCTTTGAACAGGGGAATTTATCTGAAGAAGAAATGCGTGATGGTTTACATCAAGCCATCCAAGAACAAGTATTTATTCCGCTGTTTTGTACAGCAGCCACCCAAAATACGGGTGTGGCCAGAGTCATGGATTTCATTGCCAAATATGGATCGTCGCCCGTGGATCGCGCAAAGATTAAAGGGGAAAATGCAAACTCAGGTGATGCAGTGGATATTGCTTTGGATGGTCGCGATCCCGTGGTGCATGTATTTAAAACGATCAGTGAACCGCATGTTGGAGAACTGTCTTTCTTTCGTGTCTATTCCGGCTCAATAACAACCGGATTGGATCTGTATAATACAACCCGTGGGAGATCAGAGCGGTTTGGTCAAATGTTTTTAATGAATGGGAAAACCAGAACCAGTGTCTCCAATTTAAATGCCGGAGATATTGGATCAGTGGTTAAATTGAAAGACACCCATACAGGTAATACACTAACTGGGTCAAACAATAAAGTAAAAATTCCATCGGTTAAATTACCCAATTCAAATATTCACCTTGGCATACGATCAAAGGCAAAAGGAGATGAAGAAAAAATTGCCACTGGGTTGGCAACGATTCATGAAGAAGACGAAACCTTTGTTTACAATGTAGATTCTGAACTCCGTCAAACAGTGCTTTCCGGGCAAGGTGAATTACACCTTCAAGTGTCTATAGACCGTCTAAAACGACGATTTAACGTGGATGTAGAATCCTTTCGACCTCGCATCCCATATCGGGAAACAATCCGTGCAAATGGCGCATCCAAATATCGACATAAAAAACAAAGTGGTGGTGCTGGGCAATTTGCAGAAGTTTGGATGCGAGTTGAACCCAAAAGCCGTGGCGAAGGGATTGAATTCTCTCAATCATTGGTTGGGCAGAGCGTGGATCGTGTCTTTGTGCCTTCTGTTGAAAAAGGGGTAAATACCGCTTGTACAGAAGGTGTTTTGGCTGGATATCGTGTGGTAGATTTAAAAGTTGATTTTTACGATGGTAAACAGCACCCGGTTGATTCGAAAGATATTGCCTTTCAAATGGCGGGGAAACATGCATTTAAAGAAGCATTTATGACCGCAAACCCTTGTTTACTTGAACCGGTCTTGGATGTGGAAATCAAAGTACCTGAAGATTATATGGGTGATGTAATGGGTGATATTTCCAGTCGGCGGGGAAAAATTATGGGCATGGATTCAGAAAGTGCATTTCAACAAATTAAAGCACAAGTTCCCCAATCAGAAATGTACCATTATTCCACAACATTGAGATCACTCACGGGCGGACGGGGTATTCATGCGGAAGCCTTAAGTCATTATGAAGAAGTACCCAGAGATATGGAAGCAAAAGTAACAGCCAGTGCGAGAGCGGCGCAAGAAGAAGAGTGATAGTTACCGAGCACTGTTCACCTACTGATGGATAAGTTATGGGCACCATGGCGGATGGAATATATCCGATCTCCGGATCAAAAAACCGATGAATGTGTTTTTTGTTCAAAATCAAATGACAATAATGATCGAGAAAATCTGGTGTTATATCGGGGAGATCATGCCTTTGTTTTGATGAATTTATATCCCTACAATAATGGCCATTTATTAATCAGCCCCTATGTCCATGAGGAAACAACCCAATCTTTAAGTAAAGAGAGCATGGATGAAATAATGTCTTTAGCAGATACCACGATGAACATTCTCAGAGATACAATGAAAGCCCAAGGATTCAACTTTGGGGCCAACATTGGCACAGCAGCAGGTGCGGGCATTGCAGACCATATCCATTTTCATATTGTGCCAAGATGGGTTGGTGACACTAATTTTATGCCCATTGTTGGGCATACAAAGGTGATGGTTGATGGTTTACTTGAAACTTATGATAAACTTAAACTCGAATTTAATAAAGTGAACAAATAAAATGGATTTTACACATACCTGGCTTCCATTCATCTATCTGTATGGGCTCGGCGGTATTCTTTTCGTTGCTGGGATCATCATAACAATTAAATCCGGTTCTTTTGATCTGAATCGGCACGCCCATAAAAAATGGATGTGGATCCTTCTCTTTGGCTTTGTTTGGTATCTGATGATGCATGCCTTAATGACTTGGGCCGCATTGGATATCATTCCTGTTTATACTGTCCCCATTGTATTACTTGGCCTGGTGGCAATATTTATTATTGTTACCTTAAAGTTAAGAAGGGTGGGTGATGCCTAATGCAGACATTTCATAATATAGGAACAACCACCGATTGGATTGTGATGGTCGTCTACTTTATTGCCATCATGCTTTTTGGCAGTTATTTCGGGCGTTATACCAAAAATACATCGGATTTCTTTTTCGGCGGTCGACGGTTTTCCTGGTGGTTAATTACCATGTCAATTGTGGCTACTGGTGTTGGTAGTCATAGTTTTGTCAAATATTCGGCAAAGGGCTTTGAGCATGGTATTTCATCGACAATGACTTATTTAAATGATTGGTTCTTTATTCCCTTTTTCATGTTCGGGTGGCTTCCAATTATTGTTTATTCTAAGATTCGATCTATACCGGAATATTTTGAAAAACGATTTAGTCCTTCAGCGCGTTTTTTAGCCACCATACTATTATTACTCTATATGATTGGTTACATTGGTATTGGCTTCCTTACATTGGGTAAAGCGGTGATCCCCATGTTACCAGAAGCATTTACTGTTTTAGGCATGACATTGCCCATTACACTCATGGGTGCCATAATAGTAATTGCCGTTATTACCGGTATATATATCACGTTTGGCGGGCAGACTGCTGTCATATTTACTGATTTACTCCAAGGATTTATCTTGTTGTTCGCTGGGTTACTTTTATTCTTTTTTGGTATCACATACCTTGGTGGATTTGATATGTTTTGGAACCTATTGCCCACGGAATGGAAACTGCCTATGGCTGATTTTAATCAACCGGCTAATTTTAATTTTGTGGGGATTTTTTGGCAAGATGCCATTGCAGGATCCATCGGTTTTCTATTTATGAATCAAGGATTAATCATGCGCTTTATGGCATGTAAAAATGTGAATGAAGGTCGGAAAGCAGCTGCAGTAAATATTTTATTTGTTTTACCTATTTCGGCAATCGTTGTGGGGAACGCAGGATGGATTGGGAAAGCAATTTCGGTGGTAAGCCCCGATATTGTCAGTCCATCTGTTTCACCGGATCAAATATTTGTGGTTGTAGCGAATATTATTGCAAGCCCGGGTATGTTTGGGTTTATTATGGCCGCGTTAACTGCCGCCCTCATGAGCACTGTTGATACGTTAATTAATGCCACAGCTGCAATTTTTATTAATGATGTGTATCGGCCCGTCCAGCAGTTTGTAAAAAGAAATGTTATGACGGATAGTGATAGAGATAAAAAAGAGTTACGTGCAGCACGATATGCGTCGATTGGCGTCACCGCGTTGGGTGTATTGGCGGTTCTTGCCTTCAAGAATTTCCCGACAGTTTATGAAGCACACGGCTATTTTCATTCTACCTTAACCCCGCCACTTGTTGTGGGAATTTTCCTCGGTGTTTTTTGGAAGCGATTTACACCTGCAGCTGTGATAACAACATTTGTTGGCGGTGTTGCGCTTATGATCTTGGGTGCAAGGTATCCCGGGCTATTGATTGCGCCGTTTGATCATGGTATTGAAATGAACCCGGACCATCCCTATTCATATATTCGTGCGTTGTATAATACGCTTGTGTGTATGGGTGCCGCAGTTCTCGTTACCATTACGACCCAGTGGCAGAGGAACATATGTTCAATGATTAGGGAAAACCAAAATCAGAAATTGATAATGCGTATATTGGTCACTATTATATTATTAGTTTACTCTGTGGTCTTATTTAATATTTTAGGTTTAACGGTTCAAATAGCTTCTGCAATTGGCGTCCTTATTTTGGTCCCAATCACCGTGACTTATTATGTGAAATATGATGAAAAAGTTAATACAAATGGATTAACTGCAGGATCGATTAATATTGCACGTAATTTATTTAAAGGCGGGGAACCTAATGACCAAGAAGGTGAAACAGTTTTTGTTCAATTGAAACAGGTTGATGGGGAGGATTCTGTTGTTCAATTTTCAACTAAAGATATGGCAATTATGAAGGCAGAAATTGGTGATCTGGTTTATATCTCTGACAAGCGAAAATGGATGGGTGGGTTGAAATCCATTCACGCTGTATTTGGTCAACCCCATGATGAAGAAGGAATGGTATATATCACCCCTGATCAAATTAAACATGGTATGTTTGTTGATGGAAAAATGCTTGAAGCAGAAAAAGAAATGTAGGTGTTTGCGCTGGAGGGAGAAATATTATAAATTCGCGCCGCTTTTATTATAAATAATTGCCACATTCCGGAGTAGCTCAGTTGGTAGAGCGAGTGGCTGTTAACCACCAGGTCGGGGGTTCGAGTCCCTCCTCCGGAGCAAAAAAGGTTCAATACAAATTGAACCTTTTTTAATTTATAACATGTTTTATACTTATGTACTGCACAGCAATTCATTGGATAGGTTATATATAGGACAAACTTTCAATTTTTGTTTATCTTGAGTCAGAATATGTGAAAGTAAGAGACGTAATATTTACTACGGATTATCAAATTCTCTTTTGGGACCCTGATAATACCACCAGTTAAGCACAAGACAAATCACATAATAAACAGTAAATCCGTATAAAGCATATTCAGGATGACCTGCTTTAATTTGTTGTCCAAACACTTTAGGGATAATAAATGCGCCGTAAGCGGCAATCGCTGAGGTCCATCCAAGAACGGGGCCTGCCTGTTCTTTGCTGAAGATATACGGTACACTGCGAAAGGTAGAGCCGTTACCAATACCAGTGGTTAGAAATAGGATCATGAAAAAAGAGAAGAACGGCCACCAATATATCTCGGGCGTATTGCTTTGTTTTGCCTGAATAACAAAATAGGCTACTGCTAATGCTGCCAATATCTGCAGTATAGTACTAAAACATGTCACCTTTGCTCCACTGTTGACCTTGTCAGCAATTATTCCCCCAACCGGTCGGACCAAAGCGCCAATCATCGGTCCGATGAAAACCCACAGCATAAAGTTCGGAGCATTCGGATTTATATAATCCGGATTTGCAGAGTCAGTATACACAAATATGTCCTGACATAACTTCGGAAATGCAAAGGAGAATCCGATAAATGAACCAAATGTCATCGTATAGATAATTGTCATTACCCAGTTGTGCTTATTTTTAAATATTTCGAATTGCTTATTAAGGTTTCCCCTGATTTCTCCCGGAGTTGCATATTTCATCAGTAGCACAGTGATGGAGGCTACAACGAAAACTACAATCCAAATGGATGCATTTTTCATTCCCCAGCTTTCCCAAGGCAAACCAATCAGCAGAAATGCACCTGTCACAGCGGCTATCAATCCTAAAGCAATCATATAAGCAGTTTTCGAAACCCCTTGTATCGTTCCTGGAAGACTCGGTGTTCCTGTTACCACATTATTCATCCCAAAGAAAGCTCCTATAACCGAGAGAATCAACAGCGGAACCCACACCCAACCAGCATTTTGCAAACCATCAAAGGGGATTCCTTTCACAATTGCCTCGGAACCGATAGCTCCAAAAAGTGAAAGTCCAATAACCAGAGGGATTATCTTTTGCATCGCTCCAACGCCCAGGTTCCCAATTCCCGCGTTCATTCCCAAGGCATAGCCCTGCACCCTTTTAGGAAAGAAGAAACTTATATTGCTCATTGAAGAGGCGAAATTCCCTCCACCAAACCCAGAAAGTAAAGCCATTGAGGCGAAAATAATGTATGACGTATTAATATCAGATAAGGCCCAACCTGTCCCTATTGCAGGTATTAACATCAACAAAGCAGAGGAGAAGATCACATTGCGACCTCCTCCTAAAGATATTAAAAAGGAGTTAGGAATTCGGAGCGTTGCACCAGCTAATCCAGCAATAGCAGGAAGTGAGTAATAGAGAGTGTTCACTTCTTTCAGCACTGTTTTGTATTCTTCGGATCCAGACAATAAACCTTCAGTCATACCAAAATTATAGCCAAAATCCTTCATATAGTTGATGATCACTCCCCACATGGCCCACGTGGCAAATGATAGGAAAAGGGCGGGAATGGATAACCAAAGATTCTTATTAGCTATCGTTTTACCAGTTGATTCCCAAAAATCCTGGTTTTCAACATCCCATTTTTCAAGATTGGTTGGCATAATTAAATTCCTCCTAAAGGTATAGTTAAATAACGATTGAATTTTTTAATAGGACGCATCTCTCTTATCCAAAATTTATTACTCGCTTATTGTAAACTGCCAAACTATTATTCTAGACCGCTTGAAAACTTGGAGGTTTTCATAATCGATCGATGCATCCATACCAGACATACAAAGGATAAGATAAACATGAACATCCAACAGCTGGTATATAAACCAGTTCCTTCCAGCAGATATCCAAAGATGATCGGACAGAAAAATCCGCCTAAACCTCCAAGCACTCCAACCATACCACCAACCACCCCGACTTCTTCCGGAAAATAATCGGGAATATGCTTATATACTGCAGCCTTACCAATTCCCCAAATGCTTCCTAATAAAATGACCAACACCGCAAAGATCCATACATTTGCCTGGAAATAAATTCGAGTCACTCCTTTAGCGAGAAGTTCCTTCTTTAGCACTTTTTGTCCTTCAGTAACTACGCTTTCCTGCCAAACTTCCTTGGTAGGGAAAACCAATACCTGGTCATCTAAATTTTCAAATGTGGTGGGTTTGACCTGCAGAGGATACTTTTTCCCCTCAACATCAATTTCTGTTTCTGAAACCCTGGTCACAATTCCAGAGCGTTGGGCCATGATCCCTTTTCCTGGAGAATAGATATCCATTTTAGGTACGATGAGCATGAAGCTGATGAGTGTCGATGTGCCCAGAATCCAATACATGACCTTTCTAGCTCCATGCTTATCTGACATCCATCCTCCGAGAGCCCGAATTACCCCGGAGGGGAAACTAAATAAAGCGGCAAAGATTCCTGCTGTCACGATAGGCATATAATAGACATTTACAAAATATGGAACGAGCCATTGGGAAAAAGCTACAAAACACCCAAAAACCAAAAAATAATAGAACCCGAAGCGCCATACACGGATATTTTTTAGAGGACTAAGCATTTTTACCCAGGTCTTATTACTTGAAGCAGGCTTTTTATTCTCTGCAAATAAAAAGAAAATGATCCCCATAATCACCAACATTGCGGCATAGACTTTCGGCAGCATGCGCCAGCCTTCCATATTTGTTCCATTGGCTGTATACGTATTGAGCAATGTTGGCGCAAATAAAGTTGTTAAGGCTGCCCCCGCATTGCCTGCGCCAAAAATCCCTAGAGTTGTTCCCTGCAGTTTTCTCGGATACCAGACAGATGTAAAAGCAATACCAATGGCAAAGCTGGCACCTGTTAACCCAAAACCAAAACTGCATAAAGCAAAACTGATAAAATCATTAGCATAAGATAAAAGAAACATGGGCACCGCACAGATGAACAACAAGATTACAAATATCGGTTTTCCCCCAAATTTATCCGTAAGCATACCAGCTGGTAGACGGAAGATCGACCCCGTTAGAACTGGGATTCCCATCAGCCACCCAATCTCGATTGGTCCCCAATCAAAATACTGATTCGTGACCAAATAAGTTACAAGGACACCGTTTATCATCCATACGGCAAAACAGGCCGTAAAAGCCAGTGTGTTTAAAAAAAGTATCTTATGTGAGGTAGCGGTTGCTTCTTTTTGCATTGTTACTCAATCTATTAATAAATGTTGTGTCAGGAGCCGTTTTCGATACGAATAGACAAATCCCATATGGGCGGAATATTTTGGATTTACAGTTGGCATAATTAGGGCAAGGGAATCTAAAGGTACAATTTACCACGGCCAGACTGGGCCGTTGAAGAAGATTTCTTTCGATTAAAAAGTATGCTCCATTTGTTATACTGTTATACCCACACTGTTCCGGATTTCATTTTCCTCATCGCTTCAAGCCTGTATACTTTCGCATAGAAATGAATGGTCTCCAAAAATATGTAAGCGGATAGGTAAATGCGTGGACAAGTTTGGTAAAAGGGAAATACGCAAATAATAATAAAGCGACGACTATATGAAGCTTATTCACAAGTGGTACCGCCTGCATTAATGATGGATCTGGTTGCAGTTTAACAACACTCCACAGCCAGGGCGCAACAGAATAAGTTACTCCGAAAACCAACTTTATTGCCGACTGATAAAGCCCAAAGAAGGCGATAAGAATCAAAAATATCAAGACTATGTAATCTTCAGCTTTGCTCATAGCCTTTATCTGAGGGATTACAATTCTCCGTACAAAGGCCCAGACAAGACCAAACAATAAGAGGATGCCGCCAAACATTCCAACCCATCGGAAAAAGTCTACCCAGGCTATAAGACTGAGCACGCCACCAACAACACCTACTAAATGTGTTACGAACAACGTAATGATTCCCCAATGGAGGCATAGTGCTGCAGGACCTATGGATGCACGACCAAAAAAGCCTGTAGATCTTGTGGTCCATAGAAAATCGCCCCGAGCGGTCCGATCCATCTTTCTGAAGGTGCCTTTAAACCCAAAAAAAAGACGATATAGTGTTCCGCCGAACAAAAGTAAAATTGAGATGTAGGGAAGACCGATAAAAAAGAAATCGTTAAATATAGCAAAAAGATTTTCAAGCATAGCAAAAAGATTATCAAGCATAACTGCATCCTTCTTCTTTTGGTTTTGATTGTTGTGTTGGTAGTGCTTGTGTTTTCAGATCGAGATCTATGACCTTTTCCAATGCACCCAACAGATGGAAGTAGGGTGTTTCCAATTCTTCCAATCGAGAGCGTATCGGAGGCATGAAGGGCAACATATACTCATCAATAAATTTTCCTCTTATAGGATCGTCTTTCGATTCAGCAGTCAGCGAAAGGAAATCTACCATTAGTGGCAGATAATCCGGCAACTCTCCACCATTAATTGACTGTCCAAAATGCCTGTAGATTCCAATTAGCTCTATCATGTATTCGTTTCTATCGGAAACGGCAGCATTGGCACAGGTCTGCGGTTCATCAAACGTATGACTTCCAAGATAGAGAGGACATTTGGGCTGGAGCTCAAACAGGTCGACATAGTCCTCATCGGAGATGGTCTCTTCCTTTAGAAAAATGGAAAGCAGCTTTGCACTCTCCTTATCGACGGTCTCCAATCCTGCAAGCACTCGATCAGCATCTTTTTTGGTTTTCGCCTTCTCCGTATCCACTTCAGGTGGACTGCACCACAACTCGCCGATGAGCGCGTAAACATCTTTAACTACTTGATTTCCATTTCCGTTATTCATAGTCTTTTGAATCAGTATGATACGATTTGAAGTAGCTCTTTCTTCTCTTCATTGGCGACCAGGGATTCATCTTATCAAAGCCTGCGAGGCCACGCTCGGTATACGGACTCATCTCGGCATTTTCACGCTTTGTAGTCGGTAGAACAAAGCGTTCATTGTAGAAGGCAAGTGATAATGCCCGCACCATTTCTTTTGCATCCTCTTCGGTCAACCCCACCTGTTTGAGTACATCCAGATTTGGCTTTTTTTCCACCCTCAGGCTTCTCTCGTGGTGCCTTACCGCAAGCTGACGCAGAAGTGCCGTTTTCACTACTTGTTCGTTCCCGGCTCCAAACATACTGGCGAGGTAGGTGATGGGGAGACGGAATTTGTCTAATTCATCCAGACCGACAAGCGGGCCATTTTCCGGCTTCGTCATGTCAAACACATCTGTGTCTAAAGGAGTGTTCTTTCCTGTGCTGGTGGTGATAGGGGCCAACGGCGGAATATAGAACAGGGAAGGAAGAGTTCTGAATTCAGGGTGTAGTGGCAGCGCTAATTCCCACTTTTTGACTATTTTGTAAATGGGTGAGCGTTGCGCTGCGTCAATCCAATCATCACCGAGGCCTTCTTTCTTCGCCGCTTCGATCACACTGGGATCAAACGGGTCCAGAATGGCCTCTCTATGCTTCGTCACTAAGTCCTGATCATCTGCCAAAGTCACTTCATTTACCATGTCCATATCGTAAAGAAGGACTCCAAATGAGCGGATTTTCCCCACACAGGAATGAAAGCAGACCGGAGGCAGACCGGATTCAACTCTCGGGTAGCAGAGAATACACTTTTCCATCTTTCCGCTGACCCAATTGTAATAGGGTTTTTTGTAGGGGCAGGAAGAGATGCAGTAGCGCCAGTTTCGGCATCTGTCTTGATCAATGAGAACAATGCCGTCTTCTTCCCGCTTGTAAGCGGCGCCGGATGGACAGGCACCGACACAAGCGGGATTGAGACAATGATTGCATATACGGGGAAGATAAAAATAGAATATATCTCTGAATTTAAGGAATGCTTCTTTCTCCGCTTCGTTCATATCCTTAAAATTGATGTCGTACTTTCCGGTAACGTGGGCACCGCCAGCGTTGTCTTCCCAGTTTACACCCCAATTGATGGGGACATCTTCCTCTTCGGTTACCATGGATTTGGGTGATGCAACCGGCTGCTGTTCAGTTTGCTCTGAATTGTGGAGATCATCGTAACTGAAAGTATATACGTCACCGTCTCCGTAATAATCCTTCATTTCAGGTGTGTGCGGATTGAAGAAGAGATTGGACAGCATATAGGCTTTACTGCCATAGCGAAGCTGCAGCTTACCATTCTTTTTAATCCATCCTCCTTTCCACATTTCCTGATTTTCCCACTGTTTTGGATAGCCGATACCCGGCTTTGTCTCCACATTGTTCCACCACATATATTCGGCGCCTTCCCGATTCGTCCATACATTCTTGCAGGCGACCGTACAGGTGTTGCAACCAATGCACTTTTCCAGGTTGAACGTCATACTCATTTGTGACTTTACTCGCATATTGTTTACCTATCCTTCCGGTAGCTTGTGCAGTTCACTTTCCTTGTAGACCGGCTTCCCATCATCACCAAGCGGCATTTTTCGGATGATGACCCCATGGTCCCTCTCTGAGGGGCTTGTCCCCCAGTAGTTGGTGTAATACGAAAATTGGGCGTATCCGCCAATCATAGTGTGAGGATTCATCAAAATTCTCGTTGTTGCGTTGTTGTTTCCTCCCCGCAGATCGGAGAGTTTATTCTTCTTGGCAAGAGGAGAGAAAGGAACATTTATGTGCCTTTCGACTTGGTGGTAAGTAATGGCCATATTCCTCGGTACCTGATGGCTTACCACTGCTCTTACCACTTCAATGCCGTTCTCGCAGAACATTTCCACCCAGTCGTTATCTTTCACCTCAATCTCATCAGCATCATCGGGATTCAGCCATACGGTAGGACCTCCGCGAGACATGTGCATCATGGGCCAATGGTCCCTAAAAGAGCTGTGTATTTGCCACTTGCCGTGTGGCGTAATAAAGCGGAATACCTTTGACTTTGGACCGGCCTTATCAAGATTGATATCTCCAATAGCCACCATGTCCAACGGCGGTTTATTGGTGGGTAGCGCTTCTCCCAGTTCTCTGATTCCCTGATGGTCGTAGTAAATCTCTTGCCTGCCCGAAAGGGTGTGCCACGGCTTCAGCCGTTCCACATTCATCGTAAACGGACCAAAAGTCCTCTGTTTGCCATCTTTATCTGCCAATACAGCACTCCACTGTGGTGTGGTGTGAATTCTTCTCGGCTGTGAAATGATGTCCTTGTAATGAACCTTCCTGTCTTTGACTCCTTCAACCATGTCGGCGAGTGGAAGCCCCACTTTCTTTTCCATTTCCTTGAAAAACATAGACGACAGTCGACCATTGAGTTCAGGAGAGATCTGAAGAATGACCTCGCATGCCTGTTCCGGTTTTTCAAAATATACTCGTCCGTTCTTGACATCTAATGCTTCATTGTTCTTGAGTTCTTCTTCAACGATGGGCGTCAGGTCAGTGTACTGTCCTTTGGAGCCATAGCCTTTTGGCTGGCTGACGAGCGGGCCTAACGAAACTAACTTTTCGTAAACATTGGTGTAATCCCTCTCCACAATAGCAATACTGGGAAAAGATTTGCCGGCGACAGCTTCTGTGTCTCCGTTTCGCCAGTCCTTTACTTCTCCCAAAGGTTGAGCAAGCATACCAGGACTATCCATCCAGGTGGCGTTCATCACAACATCTTTTATGGGGTCCGGGAGGTGCTTCTTTGCCAATTTTTCGAACTGCTTGGCGATTATTTTGAAGGAATCCCAATCGTGTTTTGCTTCCCACGGCGGCTGCGTTGCAGGCGTCAGTGGGTGAACAAAAGTGTGCATGTCGCCAAAGGTGACATCATATTTCTCATACCAGAATGCAGCCGGTAGGACCACATCGGAATAGTTGGCAGTGGAATCCATTCGAATGTTGAGATTCACCAGAAAATCTAGTTTCCCCATTGGAGAATCTTCTTTCCATTCGATTTCATTCACCAGGTCTTTTGCCGGTTCTTCGTCCCACATCACATTATTGTGCGTCCCGAGCCAGTGCTTGAGCGATATTTCATGCCCCCGCATACTGGTTCCAATGAGGTTTCCACGGTACACGGTGACCATCTTCAGTTGATTCTCGGGAGCATCCACATCATGGATGGCAAAATTGTATGTGCCATCCTTAAATTGCTCCAGCACCCAGTCTTTCACTTCATCATCGGTCTTGCACCCGGCGGCGACAGCTTCCTTGTAGATCTCTAGCGAATTCTTCTTGTCAATTTGTGGGAAGAAAGGCAGCCATCCCAATCTGACGGCAAGTGCATTCATATCGGCAGCGTGGTTGAATTTTGGAAGCTTCTTGGCTCCCGTTGCCCACTGGGTATCAAGAGACATGTTGTCGTATCGCCATTGACCGGTTTGGAAATACCACAGCGAGGTGGAATTCATGAGCCGCGGAGGCCTTTGCCAATCGAGGGCGCCACTCATATTCACAAATGCAGCATTCAGACGAGTGTGTTGGGTGCCGACGTAATGGTTAAAATTACCCCCGTTCACCCCGTTGCAGCCGCAAAGAGCAAGCATTACCGCCTCGTTGCGGTAATATAAGGATGCGCCATGATAGAAGTGCTGAATTCCCGGACCTGTGATAAAGAGTGATTTACCCTTTGTCTTTTCGGCATTTTCCGCAAATTCCTTTCCAATTTGAATAGCAAGGTCTCTACCCACACCCGTATGTGATTCTTGCCAGGCAGGAGTATAGGGCTTCGGGTCATTGTAGTCTTCTGGATAATCACCACCTAAACCTCTTCCTACACCTGCCTGTGCCATGGTGAGGTCGAAAGCGGTAGTGACGAGCAGCTCTTTGCCATCTTTTGTTTTGACTTTTCTGGCGGGAACTGAACGTAGAATTTCTTTTGCATTTTGCCCCTTACCTTCAGTTTTGCCTATGAAGATACTGAAAGTATCGCTGAAGTCACTGAACGAGACCGATGCCTCCTGGTCATCATTCCCGAGCAAGGTGAGAAGCGGATCGAAGTCTTCTTTGGTGACAGCATTCTTGAGCTGTAGGTTCCAGTTGCCGGTCGGTTTCTCCTCCCATCTGAAACCGATGGAACCGGTGGGAACGTGGAGCTTCCCATCACCATCGGTCATGATGAGCTTCCAATCGGCGTTTTCCTCGTTGGCGTATTCTGTAATATCAGACGCACGCAGGAAGCGCCCCATCTGGTATTTGTCGCCATCTTTATCCAGAACCACCAGAAAAGGTAGGTTGGTGTATTGCTTTGAATACTCGGTGAAATATGGCGTTTCCTTATCGACATAGAACTCTTTCAGGATGACATGGATACATGCCATGAGGAAGGCACCATCACTGCCGGGAACGAGCGGAACCCATGTATCAGCATATTTGGTTACGTCCGAATAGTTGGGTGACATTACCACGATCTTTGAGCCGCGATATTTTGCTTCCGAAAGGAAATGACTGTCAGCCGTCCGGGTCATATTTATATTTGAACCAGCGACAATCCAGTAAGTGCCAAGATACCAGTCGGAACTCTCACAATTTTCCGTCTGGTCTCCGAACATGCTGGATGAAACATGTGGAAGGTCATGATACCACTCGTAATAGCTGCAGTAGATGCCGCCCAGTATATTGTTATACCTATGCCCTGAAATGAAGCTGAGCAAACTCATGGCAGGGATGGGTGAGAAATTGGCCATGTGATCGGGTCCATACTTTTTGATAGTGTGAATCTGGCCTGCTGCGACTAGTTCAGTCGCTTGGTCCCAACTTACTCTCTTCCAACCCCCTTTGCCTCTTGCAGATTTGTATATCTTTGACTTCTCTTTATCTTCAACGACGCTTCCGTATGCTTCAACAGCATCTTTGCCACTGTTGAGTTCTTCGGTGTAAAAATCCCACAGCGCTTTGCGTACGTAAGGAAACTTGGGCCTTAGGGGGCTGTAAGGATACCAAGAAGCCGTGACGCCTCTCTGGCAACCTCTGGGTTCAACATTCGGGATATCAGGATCGATTTGCGGATAGTCCGTCTTTTGAAGTTCCCAGCAAATGAGCCCATCTTTGACGAAGACCTCCCAACTGCAGGCCATGGAACAGTTCACGCCGTGACCTGTTCGCACGCTGTAGTCGTAGCTCCATCGCTTACGGTAGAATTCTTCCCATGACCTTGAATCTTTTGTCTCTTTAAACCATTTCATTATTTAAACTCCATATTCTTTTTTCCTGCGATAAGTCCCGTTAAAGTGAGCAAAACTACCCCCAATAAACCTATAAGAATTGTAAGAGTGTAGTGTGATAACACTTTAGCAGTCACTACTTGAACCTCATCGGGCTGCTGCATGCTTATTAGAAAAGCCAATACATGGCCTCGCTCTTCCTCGGTAAGTGGACGAGGATGGTAAAGTGGTCCCATTGTTGGGAAAGGTATTGTCTCAAGGAAGATGGAAAGACCATACTCTTTAAACTTTTGATGTGCGATGGTCAGGTCGGGACCCCAAGGACCACCGCCAGAGGTTATCGCTTTTTCGCCCATTACGCTATGACAACCCATGCAAGGTGGTCCACCATTTTCGAATGGTTTTACACCCATGACTAGATCTTTGCCAATATCGGAATCCCCTTCAACTGTCTCCGAAGATTCCTCTCCCCAGTCATCACTATCCTCATCAGACTCAGCAAGTGACAAAACATAATAGGCAAGCGCCCAGTATTGGTCAGGAGACAGTCCTTTTTCAAAAGCCGGCATTGCTGCCCCCATCCCAACATAAATAGTTTGGTATATTTCTTCTACATTCGAACCGCCTTTCATTCTATCTGCTGGTCCTGTTAAGTCATAAGGGCGTATGGGATCTTTCCAGTCGTCTATAAGGCTATTTGACCTCAGACCGTCACCTTGTCCATATGAGCCATGGCATGCGACACAATTATCGACATAAAGTGTTTCACCCATGGTAAGAAGTTCATCTGTCTCGGGAGGAGGTTCCGGAAACGAAATCGCTGTTGGAGTTTTGCCTTTGAACGTATTGGTGATATCCAATTCTTTTACATGTGCCACCAATGAATTTATTTCTTGTTCATCCAAATCTTGCTTAAATGCAGGCATCAAGGTTCCAGGTATGCCCCTGGTAATTACCCGGTTAATGTCATCATCCGTTGGCAAACTAATTGTAGAGCGAATCTTGTACTTACCTGATGTGAAATCCCGGGGCTTAGGGTCAAGGAATTTAGCAGCGAATCCATCTCCTCTTCCTTCATCACCATGGCAGACTGAACAATATTCTTTATAAATCTTATATCCCTTAACTTGCTTTTGAGCTGGTAGAGACCATATCGTTATAGTTACTAAAATCCATTTAAGAATAATGATTCTTTTTGAATTGTAAAGCTTTTTATTCATTTTTCACTCCACAGGTATCTTTTTTTACTTGTTTGATAAGTACCCAGAATAAAAAAAGCCGCATTTAATTTGCGGCTTCTTAAAATCATACTAGGTATTTTCAAGTGATTCATTTACTGTCTTGATAATTCATTTATTTTGACACTAAACAGATATTGGTTCTTCATATTTAGATTGTGTGCAGGCAGGGTAGATCGATATTAATTCTTCATACATATTTAGTTTTAGTATTGTGTGTAAGGTAGATCAATTATTATTAATAAATCCACTATCGTAAACTAATAAAGATAATAAGATATGCAAACCTATTTATTCTAAATAATACATTTCATCCTTATATTTTTAATATTTTCTTGAAGATTAATAGTAAAGTTTTATACATAAATCATTGACTTGAGATTTGAAATCACCCGGTTCACTTGGTAACAAAAAGTCATTTAGTTAAAAATTACTTAAATTTAATCACTGAAATGAAAGAAATAGGTACAGAATTGTATTAAGGATTACTATGTTGGATGAAACAAAAGCTCGTTTTCTATAAAAACCCTGAAAAAACGAGATATTTTATTATACGGTAGTATAGAGTAAGAAGTTATCTATTGAAAGGGAGATTCTATTTAAGAGATTAGTTTATAATTGAACATCCATTTCAATCGTTTTATTATTTCTCAGAACTTTGACTTTTATTTTTTGCCCTTTTTTCAGTTCACCCATTCGCCCCATATATTCACGAATATTCAATACGCTTTTCCCATTTATTTCAATGATAACATCGCCTTTGATCATCCCAGCTTTTCCTGCAGGACTTTCTTGAGAAGTGACGCCGTCAATTTTCATTCCTTCTTTACTGCCACCGCCATAAGATGGAATTATACCTAAAGTAACACCGCGAATTCTTCTTCCTTTGGGTGCCTCTTTGGGTCCCGCTTCAGAGAAAATAGGTCTTTTATTATTCGTGTTTAATATCATAGTAAGATTATAAACGAAATCTAAAATGAGTTTTTCACCATGTGTATTAATTAATTCCCAATCATCTTCAGGAAGATGATACTCGCTATGGGCGCCTGTAAAGAAAAATAGAACAGGAACATTCTTAACATAGAAACTGGAATGATCACTGGGGCCATATCCTTCCATTGATTTTGTAAAGGATAAATCGCTTTCGGCAAATAAATTATCCAATAAAGGCTCAAAGGATGGTGAGGTGCCAACGGCACCAACCATAATGGTTGAATCACGCAAACGACCCACCATATCTAAATTTATCATGGTTGAAATATCTTCAGGTGAAACAACTTTAGAATTCTCAATAAAATATTTAGATCCTAATAATCCTTTTTCTTCTGCATCAAAAGCAACAAAGGCGATACTTCTTTTAAGGGATTTTCGGTTTTCATATAGCTTATGGCTTAACTCCAGGATTCCTGATGTACCAGAAGCATTATCATCGGCGCCATTATGAACGGCAGTTGTATCCCGTTTACGGGATCCTGTATGCGCACCACCCATACCTAAATGATCAAAATGAGCACCCAATACGATAAACTCATCTTTTAGCACCGGATCATTACCTCTAATAATGCCAACAACATTGTTTCCTTGAATTGTCTTTTCTTCTAACTCTATCATAGTAGAGATGAGAATATCATCAAGTTCAAATTGGATTGTTTCTAAAGAAGAGTCCATTATTTCTTGAATGGATGCAATGGATTGGCCAAAAGGCTTTAGTAGCGTATTTGCAGCTTCACCCGAAAGTTGAATAGCAGGAATGCTTTTGGTCGAACTTGCTGCTGTGTGATCAAAGTTGGGTAGTTCGCGATTTTCATCTTTAGAAATAAAAATGATACCCAATGCATTATGGTCTCGCGCCACCATCATCTTTTTATTTAAGGAAGCATGGCCAAAGTAGGGAGAATGAGGATGAACCTGTTCCGGCGCATCCACCATCACCATGACCCATTTCCCATTTACATCTATATTAGAGTAATCATCCCAATTTGGTTCCTCACTCATATTGAAACCGTATCCAGCAAAAACAGCACTACCAGAGAATGATCCATTCCCTGAAAATGGCATGGGAATAAAATCAATGGCAGGGTTGAGTTTATCTTCGCCAATCTTCAACGAAGTCATCTCACCTATTTCAGTGCCTTCGGAAATATCAAATGGCTGTGTAAAGCCACCGTCAATACCACCAGGTTTTAGTCCAATGGCTTTCCAGTGATCGATAATATAGGAGATGGCATCTTTTGATTCATTTGTGCCGGGATAGCGTCCCTTCCTAGAATCATCAGATAAAAACTGAATATGTTCTATAATTTCAGATTCGAGTATTTTTGAATTTCCCGGGTCTATTCCACTTTGTTTTTTCATTAAGACCAATACTATTATGGTCAGAATAAAACCGATTAAAACCAGATTATTTTTTTGAATTTTCATAATATTAAATTAGGGGTTATTTGAACATTGTACTTAAATCCATCATAAATAGATTTAAGCTTCTATCGCCAGGTTTGGCATTTCTGCTTGAAGAGAATAACATGGAATTTCCATCTGGAGACATAACGGGAAACCCATCAAATGAATCACTATATGTCAGACGTGTTTGTCTCCCTGTTTCAATATTCATCAAATAAATTTCAAAATTATAGGGAGGGAGCACCTTGACAAAAACAAAATGTTTGCCATCGGGACTCGGATGGGGAGCCCAATTGGTTTGATCATCTTCAAATGTGATTTGTTTTAAATCAGAGCCATCATGTTTGATTGTAAAAATGGTCATGGGTTTCGCACGTGCATCGTCGTATTCTTTTTTCCACGCACGATATAAAATGGTTTCGCTATCGGGCATATAAAAAGAGCCACCTTCTTGCCAATCATCCGTAAAGGTTATTTGGTGCTCATCCGTGCCATCGGATTTCATTTTCCACAGATCCAATTTTCCATCAGTTTGGCGTGTGAAAAGAATCCACTTTCCATCAGGGGATACGGAAACTTCTGCATCATAATTCATATTGTTGGTTAGTCGAACAATATTTTCTCCATTCAAATCACTTGAATATAGTTCCGCTCCTTGGGGATAAATGGTTGGCACAGACCAGTCTCCAACTGGAATATCTGGATAATCTCGGGTTGAAGTCCAAATGAGTTTGTCGCCTGAAGGATAATAATAAGAACATGCGTCTTCACCCTTATGGTTTATTCTTTTAATATTGGTCCCATCAATATTTGCTGTGTATACATGGTGGACGGCATCGTCATCTGCAATTTTTGCATTACAAATGAAACTATTTCCGTCAGGTGAAAAGTATGCTTCGGCTGCTTTCCCTAAATTTGGGATTAGGGATATGGGGAGTTCTTTTGATGCCTTTTTGAGTGAAGGGGATGGTGTAACCAATTGAGCGTCGGGTACTGTGGTATTACAACCGATAAAGACAAGAAGTCCAATTCCCCCTAAAATGATTTTATTAAACATGATAGTTAGTTCCTTTATTTATCACCCTTAGACCTGGCGCATTCCTTCGGCTGCACCAGATAAAAAAGCAACGATCCAAATGCCATACCCAACCCAAAGTAGTTTTTTAAATCTAGGTTGCAATTGAATTGTTTCTTTTGATGGTAGTATAGTTTTCCAACTATTTATAACAATAAATACCATGATCAATAATCCAGCTAACCCTGTAAGTCCATGAGGTGTTGTTATGGGCTTACTTGATCCCATTGCCATGCAAGCAACAGCGGATATTTCTGAAACGATTCCAACAGTTAATAGTATCACATCTTTTATAGTTATTTCTTTTTTCAATAAAATTGTAATAATTGCAATTGAGTAAAGTATGAGAGATAAGGTAATAGCAATTGTTCCGACTAAAATGATGGGTTTCATAGAATAATCCTCTAAAATTAGGTTGGGAAGTTAAGCGTTTTCAAGTGAATCAAGATTGAGAAGTTATTTTAGAGGAAACACTAAAAAATAGATCTTTCTCAAATTCATTATTTGAGGTATAACATTTTCCCATAACCGATTGCCACAATTTCTTATCTTCCATACAAAAATAGAAGAAGACTTTATTATGCCAAGGTGCAAATGCATTCCACACGGTCTTAAAAATATTCTCTTTGATTTCTAAAGGATAAGAAAATTTCCCTGCAGCATCCGCCATGGGCATTTGCAATACTTTACTGGGGATACCCAAAGACCGCAGGCTTTTTATTGCAGGTTTTATAAAGGTCAACGTCCCCATTGATACCATTCCAATTTCTATTGGAGAAAACATAGATATAATTGTTTCCGCAATTTCTGTATAATCTTTTTCGTATGTTTCGTAATGCACGATGGGATGGAAGTGAAAGCCAACCAGCACACCCTTGCTGGATAACTGCCTGGCAGCATTTAATCGCTGATCTAATGAAGCGGTAAAATGTTCTTCATTTTTGATAATGGTTTGTGGGTTTAGAGACCAACAAACAAGAATGTTTGGGGGAAGGTCAATTGATAAGAAATAATCAATATTTTTTGTTTTTGTCTTGAATTCTAAAATAATATTTGGGTTATTTCTAGCAAAATCTAATTGTGCATCCAGAACACCATTTCGATTACCCATGGCCAATGAATCTGAAGACTGGCCGGATCCGATATGATAATTCTTATTTGGATCCAATTCAAGGTTTTTGAGTTTCTCTGCCAGATTTGATTCTATACCAATTGCACCATCTTCATAAAATGTTTGAATACTACAATAACTGCAACCCAGACCACACCCCTGAATCGCATCGATGGTTTTCAAATTACAGCAAACCGTATTTTCAGACGCAACCGGGCAGAGACCGAATATTTCATGTTCTTCAGTATGATCCTTTACTTTTCGAATAATACTTTTTACTATCGGTGCATTGTTTTTATATTTCGATGGATTCACTTTTAAATTTTGCCAATCATTTTTTATTTTATTTAATATGGCTTTTTTCTTTTGGCCATTATTTGATTCAATTGATGATTCGATCGCATTCCATTTCTCCTCTAATGATGGTTCATCCCACATGTGGAAATCGACTGCCATGTCTGTGAGTTGAATTAGCTCTTGAAAAGTTAAACGATATGTCTTGCCAGTCTTATAAATAAAATGTTGAAGATGGTTATCCAATGATTGGAACAATGCATTTTTACTGAATTCAGTAAATTTATCTGAATAGCTTTTTAGTTTCATTTAAGTGGTGGATATTATTGAATTGGGCAAAGTTTGGATTGAGGACTAATTTCCTGGGCCAAAGTTTGCCCAAAGTCATCTGCACCAATGATGGTGATATCATTTAATTTATTCATAATCAGTCTCTATTTCTCGATAGTTCAAATATTTTTATCAATCAATTTTAATTATTTCTCACCAAAATTCATTCTGGTGTCTAAAACAAGATGAAAAAATACCAAAAAACTTCTGCCAGTTCCTTTAATAATCTTAAAATCCCTCAGTTATCAGTAAAAAAAGTAAATTTATGGTTGACATCATTTAAAATAATCTTTTAAGCTTCATTCAAGCATTTACTGCTATTTGACAGTTCAGCACCGGATTTTATCCAGAAAGGTGGAGGGATCAGGCCCTGTGAAACCTTAGCAACCTAATTTGCGCAACGCAACTTAAGGTGCTAATTCCTGCCTCGTAAAATGCGAGGATAGATGAGAGCTATGACGCTGAAATGTCAGGCTTTCCCCTGAATATCATCCTATTAAAACCATACGGACCCGTGCATATTTATATACAATGGGGTATCGTATATCCTGAAAGAAAGAAACCTAAATCTCTATTCCACTAAAGGCATAGAAAGGAGAACCATATGGTCAAAAAAAACAATAACCATGCGGTCGATCCCCATTCTCTCTGGAATGAATCCACGCGAATTGTCCAAGGCAGTCAACATGCAGACCCCATACATGGAGGAATGAATGCACCATTACATTTGAGCACTTCCTTTAAATGGAATACTGTAAATGATGATGGTGGCTATGATTATAGTCGAACAGCAAACCCAACCCGGTCCATTTTGGAAGAACAATTGGCGCAATTAGAGAATGGACAGTATTGTTCGACCCATGGGAGTGGTATGTCCGCTGTAACGGCTGTTGCTCATCTATTTAAACAGGGTGAGCATGTGATCATTTCAAAAGATTGCTATGGCGGCGTTTTTAGGTTATTCAATGATGTAATTCGACATTTTGGTGTGGAAGTTTCATTTGTTGATTTAAAAAACTTGGATCAAGTCCGTGATGTTCTTCAACCGAACACAAAATGTATATGGGCGGAATCCCCAACAAATCCTTTGCTGAGGTTGGTCGATATTAAAGCATTATCTATAATTGCAAATGAATCTGATGCTTTCCTTGTTTTAGATAATACTTTTTGTTCCCCGATTCTCCAAAAACCATTAGATCTTGGTGCCCATATTGTGGTGCATTCATTATCAAAATATATTAATGGGCATTGCGATGTTTTGGGCGGTGCCGTCATTACAAATGATAAAGACGTGGCCAATCGCATCCATTTTTTGACGAATGCCATGGGGATTGGCTCGCCGGCATTTGATTCATGGTTAATCCTTCGCGGGATAAAAACGTTGAATATTAGATATCGCCATCAAGAAAAGACTGCGATGTTTGTCGCTAAAACACTGGCGAAACATCCTTTGATATCACGGGTGATTTATCCTGGGTTAAAGAGTCATCCAGACCATGATTTAGCAAAAAGACAACAAAATGGGTTTGGTTCTGTCATTTGTATCGAATTGTCAGGCGGATTAGATGCAGCAAAGATATTGGCTGAGGGTACAAAACTTTGCACATTGGCTGTGTCGTTAGGGGGTGTATCCACCCTGATTGAAGTACCTGCTTTTCATAGTCATGCATCCATGACAAAAGCTGCGAGAGTTGAAGCGGGCATTAGTAATGGGTTAATTCGCTTATCCATTGGATTGGAAGAACCTGAAGATATTGTAAATGATTTGGTTCAAGGATTAGAATTAATAAGAAATATAACAGATAAACAGAAAATTATGTGTTCAGTTAATAATTACGATTATTCAATATAAATCCGGCGCCATATGAAGGTTAAAATTCTCAAATTTGGTGGATCTTCAATCTCCAATGCCGATCGTATTCGAAATGTTGAAGGGATCATCCGCCAGAAACTAAATGAAAATGAACCCTTAGCTGTTGTTGTATCAGCCCACGGCGGCGTAACAAATAAACTGGTCACATTGGCTGAATCAGCTGCAAAAGGCCAGGATGTATCTTCTCTATTTCAAGATTTAAAAGAACACCATATTCGAATTATTGAAGTACTTTTCCCTAAGGTTTACAAAGCCATACGATCTCAAATTGAACTTTATTTTGATGAATTACAAAATGATATTTCTTTTCTATCTAGTGAAAAAAAATTATCATCACAATCCTTAGATAAATTCCTCTCCTTTGGTGAATTATTCTCCACCCTTATTTTAGCAGAATATTTTTCCCAAAATGGAATTCCTGCTGAGCAGTTGGATGCGCGGGATGTTGTTTTGACTGATGATCATTATGGTTATGCCTATGTGCATTATCAAAGATCATATAATCGGATTCGATCCTATTTTAAAGGTCGGGCCAAGCTTCAAATTATTACTGGTTTTTTAGGTGCCACGGAATCGGGGGAAACAACCACCCTTGGCCGCAGTGGTTCAGATTATTCAGCTTCAATTTTTGGTGCTGCTTTAAATGCATCCTTTATTGAAATATGGACTGACGTTGATGGCATTTTATCGGCAGATCCAAACATTGTTACTGATGCAAAAACCATACCCAATTTAACCTATGAAGAAGCAATGGAATTGGCCCACGCCGGTGCGCGGGTGATCTTTCCACCGACGATGATCCCGGCTAAATACAAACAGATTCCTATTGTTATTAAAAACACATTTAATCCGGAGCATTCCGGTTCATTGATAAAACAAACACGGAAGGTCAATGGTGAAAAAGCCGTGGGAATTTCCTCTATTTCGGATATTAGTTTACTTCGCCTTCAGGGTGCGGGAATGGTGAGTATCCATGGGATTAATGGACGGATTTTCTCGGCCTTGGCACGAAAAAAAATCAGCGTTCTTTTGGTTTCACAAGCTTTTAGCGAGCATGCCACCTGTTTTGCACTTAATCCGCTCATGGTTAAAAAGGCAGTAAATGCACTAGAAGTAGAATTTGCTGTTGAAATGAAAAACCGTTATATTGAACCAATTCGGATTGAAGAAAATTTATCCATGGTGGCTGTAGTTGGGGAAGGGATGCGCCATACACCGGGGATTTCCGGAACTGTATTTGGTACACTGGGCAACCAAGAGGTGAATATTATTGCCATTGCACAGGGATCTTCTGAAAGAAATATTTCATTCATCGTGGAGGATCGGGAGGTTGATCAGGCGATCCAATCGCTATACAGGGAATTTTTCGATGAATCCAAAAACGCCATAGATTTATATCTCGTTGGGGTAGGAACGGTTGGGCATGAATTGCTTTCCATTTTAGGAGAATCAAATCAAGACCAAATTTGCTTAAAAGGTGTTGCCACCAGCAAGAAAATGCTATTGAGTGAAAGTTGTTTTGATCCAAACAAGATTGGAAACAAACTTAAAGAATCGGGTGACAAATTTGATTTAGATGAATTTCTTGATAATACCGGCGAACAAAAGGGGAATAAGGTATTTGTGGACTGTACTGCAAGCACTGCCGTTTCCCAAAAATATCCAGCGATTCTCGATTGTGGATTTTCTATTGTAACGGCCAATAAAATTGCCAACACATTGGATTATGGATTTTATCAATCCCTCCGTGAAAAAGCTTCAAAGAATGGGGTTTCGTTTTTTTATGAAGCAAATGTGGGGGCTGGGTTGCCTGTGATTTCCACTATGCAAAATTTACTTTCGACCGGCGATAAGATCATCAGCATTGAAGGTGTTTTCTCCGGCACATTGAGCTATCTATTCAATACTCTTACAGCCAAAATGAACTTTTCTGAATTGGTGAATAATGCCAAGTCCAATGGATTTACCGAACCGGATCCGAGACAGGATTTGAATGGGTTGGATGTGGCTCGAAAATTATTGATCTTGGCGAGAGAGACCGGCGCTGAGTTGGAATTGGAAGATATTATAGTAGAAAGTCTATTGCCCACCGGTAGCGAATCGTTTGATTCGGTTGATGGCTTTTTAAAGCATTTAGGGCAATTTGATGGTGAAATGAGAGTTAAGGTCAAAGAGGCTGAAGCCCAAAACAAAAGATTGAGATTCATCGGAAAATATGAAGATAAAAATGCTTCGGTCTCACTCCAAAAAATCGGGCGAGAACATCCTTTTTATGAATTGCAGGGAAGTGATAATATTATAGCTTTCCGAACCCGGCGATATCCGAATCAGCCCCTTGTTATTAAAGGCGCCGGCGCCGGCGCAGCCGTAACTGCTGCAGGTGTTTTGGGTGACATTCAACGGTGCTTAGTGAGTAATTAAAATGAGTCAAAAAATTAAAGTTAGTGTTTTGGGTGCCACAGGAATAGTGGGGCAGAATTTTCTACGACTTCTCCATGGCCATCCTTGGTTCCAGATAGTGGATGTGGCAGCTTCACCTCGATCTGCCGGGAAAACATATGCCGATGCTGCGGGTAAAAATTGGTTTATGTCAAGTGAAATTCCAACTGAAATAAAAAATTTAATCGTCCGGGAGGCCAAGGATTTTGATACAATTCCGGAAGAAGTAAAATGCGTTTTTTCTGCTATGGATTTACCCGACAAAGGAGATACACGGGAATTAGAATTTTCTTATGCAAAAGCGGGATACCCAATTGTAAGTACCAGTTCTGCCAATCGCGGGACAGATGATGTGCCCATGATCATCCCGGAGATTAACCCAGATCATGCGGATGTGATTCCAATCCAGCAAGCGAATCGTGGCTTACCAAACACTGGTTTTGTGGCTGTTAAGCCCAATTGTTCCATTCAATCCTATTTGGTGACATTGGCCGCTTTAGAAAATGCCGGTTTTCCAGTGAATCAAGTTCAGGTAACCTCCCTTCAGGCTGTTTCCGGCGCAGGACAGACCGGTATCCAATCCAAAGAAATGAAAGATAATGTGATTCCATTCATTGCAGGGGAAGAAGAAAAAACAGAGAATGAACCGCTAAAAATACTTGGGACAGTTTCAGAAAAAGGCATCCTCAATTATAATCAAATAAATATCAGTGCTGTGTGTACCCGCGTTTCAGTCATTGATGGACACACCGCCGTAATCCATGTCAGTTTCCGGAAGAAAGTGCCTTCCATAGAAAAGATCAAATCGATCTGGACAAAATATACTGCATTCCCCCAGGAAGCGGGATTGCCACTGGCTCCGAAAAATCCCATTATTTATTTAGAAGATGAAAACCGTCCCCAGCCAAAAATCGATCGGGATGTTGATAAGGGAATGGCTGTTTCTGTCGGTCGTTTAGCTGAAGAAAATTTTTTTGATATCCGTTATGTGGCGCTTTCTCACAATACGGTTCGGGGTGCCGCTGGTGGGGCCATTTTAATGGCTGAATTATTAGCCGAGAAAGGTTACATTTATGCCTAAAGATTCTATACAAGTCCGAGCTACCGCGTCTGTCGCAAACGTGTCCTGTGGGTTTGATTGTATTGGCTATGCGATTACGAATCCCGGTGATACCTTAACAATTTCACTCAAAAATAAGCCAGGGATTGATATCAGTTTATCAGGACCGAAATCGGATTCAATTTCGACAATTGCTGAAAAAAATACAGCAGGAAAGGCGATCCTGTCCCTGTTAAATACAATCGCCAGTGATCAAGGGTTCATGGTGAAGATTAAAAAGGGGATTCCGCCGGGTAGCGGGATTGGGTCCAGTGCCGCTAGCGCTGCCGCGGCAGTGGTTGGTGCGAATGAACTATTGGGGAAACCACTAGAATTAAATGATTTGCTGGTCCACGGCATGGCCGGTGAGGCGGTTGCCTCAGGCGGATTTCATGCAGACAATGTTGCACCGGCACTTTTTGGCGGTATCATTTTAATCCGCAGTTATGAACCATTGGATATTCTGAATTTACCCGTTCCAAAATCATTATTTAGTACAGCTATTTTACCCGATTTTGTTGTGAATACAAGAGATGCCCGCCGGATGTTGCCTAAACGGGTACCTCTGAATTCCGCCGTGGAACAGGCTGGTAACCTAGCGGGGTTTACGCTGGGACTACATGCAAATGATTTTGAATTGTTGGGTCGTTCTATGGTTGATTTGTTCGCGGAACCAATTCGAGCGGAACTGATTCCCGGTTATCATGGGGTGCGTAATGCCGCCATTGATGCGGGTGCTATCGGTAGTGGCATCTCAGGTTCTGGGCCATCATTGTTTGCCCTTTCTGATTCGGAAGAAAAAGCTGAATCAATTGGAAAAGCGATGGTGAAAGCATTTAAGAAAGTAGGATTAAAAAGTCGCACTTTCAGTTCGCCTATTCACTCAATACCGCCTGAAATATTGGATTAATATTTGCGTTTTTACAGTACAGGCGGGGACTCATCATTTGTTGGGTTTAAAGAGGCGTTGTTTCGGGGATTGGCACCGGATGGTGGTTTATACATGCCTGAATCAATCCCCTTTTTAGGTAAGGAATTTTTCATTACAAACCATTCATACGCTGAATTGGCGGTGGGTATGATTGAGCCATTTGTATCAGATGACCTTACTCATGAGCAATTAGGAGAAATTGCAGAATCGGCCTTTGATTTTCGTATACCAATTGTGCAATTAAACGAATCAGATTTTCTCTTGGAGTTATTCCATGGTCCGACTTTAGCCTTCAAGGATTTTGCCGCACGATTCATGGCCCATGCCATGGCAGCCCTTTTAAAAAATGATCATTGTTTAACAATCCTGGTGGCCACATCCGGTGATACGGGAAGTGCCGTCGCCAATGGATTTTTAGGGCTGAATAATATTAAAGTTGTTATTCTTTACCCGTCCAATCGTGTCAGTGCAGTCCAGGAAAAGCAATTAACAACCATAGGAAAAAATATCACGGCACTGGAAGTAAACGGAAGTTTTGATGATTGCCAACGGATGGTTAAAGAAGCCTTTCGGGATGAGGAATTGACAAATCAAAAAACCTTAAGTTCAGCCAATTCAATTAATATCGGTCGACTGTTGCCCCAGTCTGTTTATTTCGCATGGGCCTGGAACAAAGCCAATGGGCCAAAAGTTTTCAGCGTCCCTTGTGGGAATTTTGGAAATTTAACCGGCGGTCTATTAGCCAAAAAAATGGGGTTACCAATTGAGACATTCATCGCGGCTACCAATGCCAATGATGTATTTCCTGAGTATTTAAAAAGCGGTATGGTAATAAATAACCCGGCAAAAAAGACAATTTCTAATGCCATGGATGTGAGTATACCCAGCAATTTGGAACGGATACAAAATTTATATAATAATGATTTAGTGTCAATTACAACGGACATTAAAAGTTGGGCTTTTTCTGATGATGAAACCAAAAATACAATTAAGAAATTGAATAATAATTCCAATTATATTGCGGATCCACACACGGCTGTGGGTATTTTAGGACTTGAAAAATTTCGTGAAGAATCCGGTTCAATCGAAAAGGGTGTCGTCCTTTCTACCGCTCATCCGGGGAAATTTTCTGATGTTGTTGATCCAATAATTGAAGAAAAAATTGATCTGCCAAATTCATTGAAAATGGCATTGAAAAAGGAAAAAGATGTCATTCCAATTAGAAATAATTATTCAGATTTAAAGGAATTTTTATGGGAATCGTAAGATCTCGTTTTGAAAGGAGATAATATGAAATTTGAAACAAAAGTTGTCCAAGCAGGCATGACACCGGACCCAACTACAGGAGCGATTTTGCCCCCATTATACCAGACTGCCACATATGTGCTGGAAGAGGTGGGTAAGGATAAAGGATTCGATTATACTCGATCGTCCAATCCGACTCGGCAAGTGATGGAAGAACAATTGGCGGTAATTGAAGGGGGTAAATATGGCGTTGCTTTTGCCAGTGGCATGGCGGCCGTTGACAGTTGTTTGAAACTTCTAAAGGCAGGTGACCATGTAGTTTGTTCTGACGATGTCTATGGTGGCGTTTCCCGTCATTTCAACCAGATTCTGGTCAATTATGATCTCCATTTCACTTACGTGGATTCTTCAGATGCGACCAATGTTGAGAATGCAATTCAATCGAATACAAAATTGATTTGGGTTGAGACGCCGACTAACCCACTACTTAAAGTCACTGACCTTGAAGCGGTTGGGAAGATCACCAAAAAACATGGCATTCTTTTTGGCGTTGATTCAACGTTCGCCACACCGGTGTTTTTACGCCCCTTGGAATATGGCGCTGATTTAGTCATGCACAGCACAACGAAGTATTTAAGCGGGCATAATCAACTAATTGGTGGCGTTGTTATCACCAATCAGGAAGATTTATTTGATGAACTGAAGTTTGTCCAAAAAACGATCGGCGCTGTACCGGGCCCATTTGATTGTTGGCTGACAACAATGGGTGTGAAAACACTTGACCTGCGAATGAAAAAACATGCTGAAAATGCCCAAGCTGTGGCTGAATATTTGGAAGCGCATCCGAAAGTTGCCAGTGTCACTTATCCTGGTTTAGCATCTCATCCATCCCATGCAATTGCGGAAAGACAAATGTCCGGATTCAGTGGTATGATCTCCTTTGAATTAACTGGTGGTATTCCTGCAGGCAAAACAGTCATGAATTCAGTTAAACTCGCCCAACTTGCAGAAAGCCTCGGGGCGGTGGAAACAATGATTACTCATCCGGCCACAATGACCCATGCTGAAGTACCAAAGGCAGACCGTGAAGCACGGGGACTTACAGATGGGTTGGTACGCATCTCAGTAGGAATTGAGCATGTGGACGATATTATTGCCGATTTGAGCCAAGCACTAAATAATGCATAAAATAATTATAAATGATCTCATTTAAAAATTCTGTGATGAAGAACGCTCGGGAATGCGGTTTGACCGATTCTATGATTCTCAGGGCAGGGACTATTGCCGGATTCCTAGAGGATATACTTAAGAAATCCGCCGATCCAAATTATGATAAGATTGAAATGGTTTTAGTTGATGCTTTAACTCGGGAAAGTGATCACCAGTTTTTCCGGGATTTCGATGAAAAAGTAAAGCATTGGGATTTAGAAATCATAGACAAGGGACAAAAGATCCTGACTATTTTTTTCCATTTACTCAATCAAGCAGAGCTGAAAGAAATTGCTTTTATCAACCGCCAAAGGGCCAATGCGTCCACATTTGAAAACCCAAGGCCCGATTCAATTTTCATGGCTGTGAAATCCATGCGCGATTCAGGTGTATCCTTGGAAGAAATCAAGAAACTTGTAAACAGCCTCGATATTCAACCCACCTTTACGGCCCACCCCACTGAAGCTCGGCGACGGTCTATTTTGGATAAGCAAAAAAAAGTAACAGATCAGCTTGAAATATATTTGTTTAGAGAACTGGGGGAACGAGACAGACTGGATCTTGAAATAAAAATTAAGCGTGTTTTGGCTTTGTTAATGCTGACGGATGAAGTAAGAGCCGAGCGGATCACTGTAATTGATGAAGTGAAAAACGCCATGTATTTTGTTATGGAATCCGCCTGGAATTCCATCCCCAAGCTCTATCGGGATTTTAGATCTGCGTTTAAAATGTATTATGATGCTGAAATTAATGTCCCCACTTATCTGCGTTTTCGATCCTGGATCGGCGGTGACAGAGATGGAAATCCTGCTGTCACCCATGAGGTTACCAAAAGTACTTTAAGACTCCAGCGTGAGACAATAATTCAAAAATATATTAATGCCATGGGTACAGTCTATCATGACCTGAGTATTTCCAATAAAAAAACGGAGACTGGTTCTATACTCCAAGAGTCAATACTGAATGATCTCTCCAAAGTTGAATTAAAATCCGGAGAAGAAGAACGCCTTCGCCGTGAACCCTTGAGATTGAAAGTATTATGCATACGCGAGAAATTGCGAAAAAAGAAACAGGGTGATCAAATATCTTATTCTCAACTTGAATTTCTCGACGATTTAAAATTATTGAAAAATGTATTGGATGCTACCCCTTTCCCGGAATTAAATGAAGGTGGTTCCCTCAATCGCGTGATTGACCAAGCCAAAACCTTCGGATTTGTCTTAATGGGTTTGGATATTCGCCAGCATTCGGAAGAGCATGAAAAAGCCATCCATGAAATCTTAGAAATGGCCGATGTATGTCCAGATTACACAGGATTAGGGGAACAGGGCAAATGCGATCTACTCGAAAAATTAATTAAATTAGGAGATTTGCAACTTCCGAAAGATTGGTCAATCTTTTCTCCCAGAACAGTTGAATTGCTTAAAGTGTTTGAAACGATTCATGATGAATTAAAGCAGACGCCCGGCGCTATTCGGTCCTACATCATCAGTATGACCCATACTAAAAGTGACTTTCTGGAAGTCCTGTTTTTTGCAAAGGTGTCAAACCTATTAAACTGGGAAGGATGTGAATTGGCTTGTCCGTTTAATATTGTCCCCCTTTTTGAAACCATTGACGATTTACAGCAGGCCCCAGTACTTATGGATGATTTTATCAATCACCCCTTTTATAAACAGCATTTGAATGATCAAGGGAATTTCCAGGAGATCATGCTGGGTTACTCTGACAGTAACAAGGATGGTGGTATAACAGCGGCCATGTGGGCGTTGGATGTCTGTCAAAAGGCCCTGGGTAGTGTATTTCAAAAACATGGAATCAACCTGCGCTTATTCCATGGGCGGGGTGGTTCTGTGAGCCGTGGCGGAGGGCGATCCAATAAAGCAATAATAAATCTGCCAGCTGTATGCCAGAATGGACAAATTCGAATGACGGAACAGGGAGAGGTGATCTCCTACCGTTATGCCAATGACCGTATCGCTAAACGGCATTTAGAACAGATCACCAATGCGGCGCTCTTAGGCCAAATGAAAGAACCGCAAGCCTATGAGACGGAATCCTTTGCACGAATTGAACGTATCGCCAAAAAGGCATTGAATACCTACATTGAGAAAATCAAAACGGATGATTGTTGGCAGTTTTATGTGAAGGCCACGCCGATTAATCATATCAGTCATTTGCCATTGGCCTCAAGGCCCGTTTCGAGGAAATCAGTGAATTCAAACCAAGTGGATTTTGAAAACTTGAGGGCCATTCCATGGGTATTCTCCTGGGTGCAGACACGCTATAATTTGACAGGATGGTTTGGGGTTGGTTCAGCCTTAGCCGAAGAAATGAATACCGCTGAAAAGAGAGATTCCCTAAAACAATTATACGATAACTCCAATATTTTCAGACATTTAATGGATAATGTATCTTTTGAAATGGCTCGATCCAGATCCCAGATTTCCCAGCAATATGCCGCATTGGTTCCTTCCAGCGATTTTCCGGAGATGGTGAAAAAGGAATTTGAAAAGATTGTAGTTGCCTATAAAAACCTTTCCGGATATCACTCCCTTTTGGAGAGGAATCCAGTTATCGAAAATTCCATTCGGTTTCGAAATTCACTGGCGGATGTCCTAAACCTTTTCTAGGTTGAATTATTAAATAGGTGGAATAGTCAGGAAAGAGATGATAAAAAGCTCAGGCAATCCATTCTACTAAGTATTAATGGAAATGCAGCCAGTATGCAAACCACAGGATAAGACAATAATAATTAATTAAATCAGTAATCTCAAATATCCTAACGTAATCTGCTTTCTGAACTTTGAAAGTTATGAGGAAACTCTCTTTCAGGAGTTTAAGCACGGAAACAATACCTTTATGTGCATTGGTTATTTAACGCCCCATCCCGATAAATCGGGCCGGGGCTTTTTCCTTATGGTCTATATCGGTTATGAAATAAATTAGTCGCTTAAAATCATGAGATATTTCATCAAACATTATATCGGTACTTGCCTATTTCTTTCTCTTTCCTTTTGTGTCGCTCAAGATCCCCCAGGAATTGATTGGAAGCAAATACAGACCGAGCATTATCAAATAATTTTTCCAATGGAGTTGGGTTCAGAGGCTAATCGGGTTGCCAATACCATGGAACATGTGCATCAAAGTATTGGAACATCACTAGAAAGCAATCATAGAAAAATCCCCATATTACTCAGTAATAGAGGCGCTATCCCTAATGGGTTTGTGGGGCAAGGACCATGGATGTCTGAATGGTTCAACATCTCTTTCATGATGAAGGGAATGGGATCCATGGAATGGTATCGGGACTTAGCAGTTCATGAGGGAAGACACATTATTCAGAACAATTATTTGAACCAAGGTGTGAGCCGTTTTGTTGGATCTGTATTTGGCGAATCTACCCAATCTCTTTATACGGGGTTGCTCATCCCCTCCTGGTTTTGGGAGGGAGACGCTGTAGGAATAGAAACAGCCCTTACCCAAGCTGGACGTGGACGGTCTTCTCAATTCAACCGAACATCCCGGGCGCTTATTTTAGAAGGGAAAAAATTTAATTACCACCAAGCTTTATATGGATCGTATAAACAAGACTATCCCGATCACTATGAATTGGGGTATTTATTAACCCATCATGTCAATCGCCAATTTGGAGAAAAGGCCTGGTCAAAGATTTTGAGTAAGACCATGCGGTGGCCGTTTACATTAAATCCTTTTTTCCCACTGTCCAGAGCGATAAAAAAAATAACAGGGTTATCCACTGCTCAACTTCATAACGATACATTTTATGATTTAAAGGAATATTGGTCAGGGCAATCGGAACATGTTATAGAAAGTACTGCAGATACGATTAGCCCAAAACCAAAAGTCAAAACGAATTATCTTTTTCCCGCAATGAACCAAGCCGGTGAAATCATCGCACTTAAAACGGGGTTTGGGGATGTACCCACCATTATAAAACTGGCGAATGGGAAAGAGACTACCTTAACAAAAATTTCTTCAGTCGTGCCGTTGTTTGGATATCACTCAAATGGGAATTATGCTGTTTGGTCATCTTATGATCCGGATAAACGCTGGACAAAATTAAGCTGGGCCAATATCCGAGTTTTTGATATTGAAACAGGAGCCTTACGAAACATCACATCTAATATGCGGATATATAATCCGACCATTTCATCAGATGGAAACCGTATAGTAGCTGTTTCATTTACTGAAAACCGACATTCTTTATTGGTGATATTAAATGCAAAGACCGGTGAAATTATTGACCGTGTGGAAGCACCCAATGGGGGATTTATTATGTCCCCATCATGGTCGGCAGATAATGCAGAAATTGTATTCACCTCACAAAAGTTTAAGGGGAGAGGTATTTATATTTATCAGCCGGACAAAAGAGAATTTGAACAAATAAAACCAGAAAGTTGGATGCCGGTATATAAACCGGTAATAAATGGGGATTATATCATATATGAATCTCAAATTGATGGAGTGGAAAATCTGGTTGCCATTCATCGAGAGAATAAGCGGGAGTTTCAAGTTACATCCAGAAAATTTGGTGCGTCCAATTTATCTTCCACGCCAAATGGCCGATTATTATTTAATGATTATTTATCCACAGGTGATGCCATTTCAATCATGGATTTCAAACCGAGCGAATGGAATGAAATATCTGCAAATCGGCCCCATCCAATTCAAGGGCTGACGTATTTATCTGAAATAAAACCCGTTTTTGATGAACCAGTTTCAACTAAATCCTATAATATTGCGGATTATAAAGCTTCTGCTCACCTTTTGAATTTTCACAGCAGATATATTTTTGATAGTGACTTTAATCCATCATTGGGAATTCAGTCAAATAATATTCTCGGAACCCTATCATTTGGTGGCGAAATTTTCTATAATACCAATGAGAAAACCACCCATACAAAAACAAGGGGAACCTATTCTGGGTTTTACCCCATGATTAATTTTGAAATTGATGTTGGGAAGCGCAATGTAGGATATGGTCCATTTCATCAAAAAGTGGATCATAACAATGATACATTAATTTATAATGTTAATGAAAAATGGAATGAATCAACCGTTGATTTTGGGATGTCCATCCCCTTGATTAATGCATTAAATGGTATTCGCACAAAATACGCCTTTGCAAAAATTGGGACTAAATATATTCACAGATCCAATACCACTCATCATTTTGATTTTCTTTCGATCCCTCCATATGTTCGTGTGACTAATGAAAGAAAACGCACTGATAGAGATGGAAATATCATTCCTGTTTATATTGAATCAGCAATGTATTCTATTGATGAAAAATCGCTCCGGGATTTGGGAAATTCCGGATGGCAGATTTATGGATATGCCGGCGGTATGCCATTTGAAGGGATTTGGAAAGGACAACAAGTTTCTATTATAGCGAACCACGGTATGAAAGGATTGGGTCAGCATCATTTTATTTCATCTTTATTTCAGTGGGAGAAAAATGAAGGAGATTATTCTTTTCCATCAAAAATGGGAACTCCCACGGGTTATAATTGGCATGCATTCAACCAAGGCTGGCGTGTAAAAGTCAAATATGAACTACCTTTATTTTACCCAGACTGGACCCTGCCTTTTAGTGTATCATATCTTAAACGAATTCGAGGAAGCCTTTATGTGGATCAAGCAACCATGGACCAAAATGGTGCCATGCTATCCGTCGGAGCGGGGCTTACATTAGAATTGGGTGGATTTTTCGATATTAGGATGCCCATTCCTCTGACTATCAATTTTTATTATCACCCAAATAGTGGGGAAACAGGGATTCAATTGGATTTTGAATAAATGGTCATTATGATGTATGTTTTACGGTGGTTAAACCAATAATATTTAACTCCTTTATGTTGAGGTGTGTATGAGTAACCGAGGATCAGACAGAAGACAAATTGAACGTCGAAATGGCGAAGAAAGACGGGGCGAAAGTATGCCCGTTGAAAGTGATAAAAGATCTGGAGAAGATCGAAGAGAAGATGACCGAAGATTGGGGATTGATAGAAGAAACCCTTAACGCATCATATGTATTGAATATTTAATCGCTGGGGCTTACTCCAGTCATTGGCATTTATTTATATTTCTTGATCATTCGCAAGAATTTTGTCTTTGATCTCTTCAACCCAAGAAATCCGTTTTGAGATTGGTGCAGTTTTTGTGCATTTACTATGACGGGGACATGTTGATTGTCTTGGACATATTATTTTTACTGGCGTGTTCAACCCGGACTCTATCCATTCGATATTAATAATTCTGGCCGCAGCACGAATTGTTTTTTTAATATTTTCTGGTATTAAAATTTCATTCTTTTTGTTTTGGGGCGCAATTTCTAATGCATCGATAATATCCATAGGGGTAGATCCATGTGACTCCAATAATGGGAATAAATCAACACCGACAGAAATAATGTGTGAATTTCCAGCACCATCAGTTGTTTTGGTTGCGATACAGGAATATAATCTGGGATTTCTATCTGATTCCCGCATCAATGATATTTGAGTAATTGTATCCATGGCGTTCAAATCATCAGCCATTTGAAATAGGGCCCACTGTCGACAAAAATCAGGAGATGCAGTCAAAGTACCCGCTGGCATGGGGATTCCATTCCCCCGATAGACAGCTCGGAGTTTATTCGGTGGATAAATATCAAAATAATGCCAATGGCGATAAGGGGAAACAGCGGTCATTCTCCGCATAATAACTGCTGGGGTCAAATCAATCTGATCTCCGCAAAAGATATCATATGCTTTTCTGCCCAGATATTGTCGAAACGGTTGCCTTGGGCATAAAAATGCACCTGCAAAAAAACTGCATTCGAAATCTCGCCACGCTGTTAAAATATCTCTTTGGTTCATGGTTGACGACCGCTCCTTAGATGGTTGTGGTGAACCGCCCAATTCGCCACCGGTGGCCTGAGATGAAATTAATCCGTCACCTCCGTGGAGTATTTTATGACCTAAATGAAAAGCCAAATCATATTTAAGTCTCGCTTCATTCTTTTTTAATTCTTCATTTAGATATACCGTATTGGGTGCGTGGTAAAATGACCTGAAAAAAGTTTTTACTTCACTATCCTTATCGCTGATGGTTTGAAATGAATGTTTTTTAAACCACCTTACGTTTAATCCCTGTTGTTGATAAATCTTTAATATATGCTCAGAACGAAGTGGAAATCGTTTTTCACTAATGGCGTCGGCTGCACGCTCCAAATCAGGGAATTGGTTATGGTTATGTTCCTGATGTGCACGGATTAAAATATGGGCAAATTGTCGACCGGTAATACTGGCATCATTTAATAATTCCGGTATTGATATTTCCATCAATTCTTTTTCAAATAGGATACGTGGCTCCAATTGAATGCGGTCGAGCGACCGCTTTGTACTATCTTGTTGCTGAATGTTTGGTTGTTGCCCATCATCCAGTAGCCAGTCTAATTCACGTTGAAAAATGGTGGCCAATATTTCTAATACTTTAGGTGCCGGTGTTCGCTGACCTCTTTCAATTAGACTGATATAAGATACGGATGGTGCATTAATAGTATCAATTTGGATGCACCGAGTGGCCAAGTCTTCTAACGTCATTCCTGATTGTTTTCTGAGCATTCTCAATTTTGAGCCTAAAAAATGGACATTCGCTGCGTATAATTTCGGTTTCATTATTGTTTTCTGTAAAATTTACATTGTCAAATTATATAGTAAAATTTTACAATGAAAGAGATAATTACATAAGTACTTTTCCATCGCGGTTTAGGATTTACAAAAGAATAAATCGCAGATTTTTGTAAGAAAAAATGCAATATTCAAGATCAACAGAATTAAATCCAATAAATCCAATTCCCATTAATATGGATAATATTGAGGGAGATCGATCAATATCCGGTTTGTCCGTTCAGGGGGAATGGACCCAAAACTGCGATACGGTTTTAACGCCCGAAGCATTAAAGTTTATTCAGAAGTTAGAAGACCGTTTTGGAAATCGCCGAATAGAATTATTACATAAACGATTGAGTAAACAATTAGAAATTGATGAAGGCCGCCTACCAGAATTTTTACCTGAAACAAAAGATATAAGATTGGGCGATTGGCGTGTAGCTCAGGCACCTGCAGACTTACAGGATCGCCGTGTAGAAATTACCGGGCCTGTTGAAAGAAAAATGATTATCAATGCCCTGAATTCGGGTGTAAAAGTATTTATGGCTGATTTTGAGGATTCTTCTTCACCTACTTGGGACAATATCATAGATGGGCAGGTCAACCTGAAAGATGCAGTTCGGAGAAATATTACATTCTCCAATCCGACGAATGAGAAATTTTATCAGTTAAATGAGACTGTTGCCACACTCATGGTTCGACCTCGCGGTTGGCATCTAACTGAAAAGAATGTAGAATACAATGGGCAACAAATTTCTGCATCTTTGTTTGATTTTGGGCTATACTTTTTCCATAACGCCAACGAGCTAATTAAGAGAAATACGGGCCCCTACTTTTACTTACCTAAATTAGAGAGCCATTTGGAAGCACGGTTGTGGAATGATGTATTCGTTTATGCGCAAAAAGAATTGGCGATTCCTAATGGTTCCATTAAAGCGACTGTATTGATTGAAACCATATTGGCTGCATTTGAAATGGATGAAATCCTATATGAATTAAGAGACCATTCAGCTGGATTAAACTGTGGTCGATGGGATTATATTTTTAGTTTCATCAAAAAATTTAAAAATTTTGCTGATTTTATTCTTCCTGACCGATCGGCAGTCACTATGGACCGTCATTTTTTAAAAAGTTATGTGGATTTACTTATTCAGACTTGTCATAGGCGGGGTGCCCATGCTATGGGCGGTATGGCGGCACAAATTCCAATAAAGGGAGATGATAGCGCCAATGATGAAGCCATGGAAAAAGTAAGAATGGACAAAGAAAGAGAAATGAAAGCAGGCCATGACGGTACATGGATTGCCCATCCTGGATTGGCACCGATTGCTTTGGAGGCATTCTCTGGGATGAAGGGTGCCAATCAGATCAATGATCGATTGAGATTGGATGTAAACATAAATGCAAATGATTTGCTCAAAGTACCGACAGGAGAAATTTCAGATTTAAGTGTGAGGCATAATATTTGTGTAGGCATTCAATATATTGAAGCATGGCTTCGTGGCAATGGCTGTGTCCCACTTTATCATTTGATGGAGGATGCAGCAACAGCTGAAATCTGCAGGTCTCAACTTTGGCAATGGGTTCATCTAAAAGCAGAAACGAAATCGGGTTATAGAATCACCATAGATTTAATTGAAAAATGGATTGATGAGGCGTTAGAAAATATAAAAAATGAAATTGGGATCGACCGATTTAAACAGGGTCAATTCACATTAGCTTCATCCATGTTTGCAGAAATGATTCAAACAGAATCTTTTGATGAATTTTTAACCCTTAAAGCATACCCAAAACTTTAACATAGGAGAATAACGATGCAGGAAAAAGATAAATCACGTGAATTTGAACAGGACATCACAGATAAGAGAATGGTGTCGATTCCCCAAAACAATAAAATAAACGATGATGAACAACAGACTAAATATCAGTCTATTTGTCCAACGACTATTTTTGAACAAGATATTCAAGTGAGATTATCATGACAAAAAAAGAACAAGTTGATCAATTGGTAAACGATTGGAATCAAAATGATCGCTGGGAAGGGATAATGCGTCCATATACAGCAGATGAGGTTGTGAATCTTCGTGGATCAGTTCAAATAGAGCATACATTAGGAAAAAATGGTGCGGAAAAATTTTGGGAAGCATTAAAGGGAGATGAAGTGATTTCTGCGTTGGGTGCTCTCACAGGGAATCAGGCAATTCAGGAAGTACAAGCCGGACTCAAAGCCGTATATTGCTCTGGTTGGCAAGTAGCGGGGGATGCCAATTCTGCAGGGGCTATGTATCCGGATCAAAGTTTATACCCTGTGGATTCTGTCCCCAAACTGGTAGAAAGGATTAACAATTCGCTATTGCGCACCGATGAAATTCATTGGATGAATGACGATGACAGCATCGATTGGGTGGTGCCGTTGATCGCCGATGCAGAAGCAGGTTTTGGCGGAAATTTAAATGCATTCGAACTGATGAAAGCCATGATTAAAGCTGGTGCTGCTGCTGTTCACTGGGAAGATCAGTTGTCTTCGGCAAAAAAGTGTGGTCATATGGGCGGGAAGGTTTTGGTCTCGACCCAGGAAGCAATCAACAAACTGGTGGCAGCCAGATTAGCTGCAGATGTAATGGGTGTCCCGTCTGTGATAATCGCCAGAACAGATGCCAACGCAGCCAATCTAATTACCACAGATAATGATATTCGAGATAAGAGATTTATCACGGGTGAACGAACTTCTGAAGGCTTTTATGCCGTGAACAATGGTTTGGACCAAGCGATTGATCGCGGTTTATCCTATGCCCCCTATGCGGATTTGCTCTGGTGCGAAACCGCAAAACCGAATTTGAAGGAAGCGAGGCGATTTGCAGAAGCTATCCATGAAAAATACCCAGGAAAACTTCTTTGCTATAATTGTTCCCCTTCTTTTAACTGGAAAGCAAATCTCGGTGATGAAGAATTAAAATCTTTTCGAGAAGAACTCTTTAATATGGGTTATAAATATCAGTTTATAACTTTGGCCGGTTGGCATGCCCTAAACTTGAGTATGTTTGAACTAAGTCGTGCTTATGCTTCGGAAGGCATGTTCGCTTATTCTCAAATGCAAAACCGCGAGGTTGCCAATGAAGCAAATGGGTTTAGGGCCGCGAAACATCAAGGGTTTGTAGGCACAGGATATTTCGATGCAGTGCAAAATACAGTCACTGCGGGAAATGCTTCTACCGGTGCCATGGAAGGGTCAACTGAGGAAGAACAATTCCACGATTCTCCACCCATAAATGAAATGAATTCTGCGCCAGCTTTTCAGGCGTAAAATCCTTTATTATATATTACCTCTCAAGGGCCCTTATCGGTCATGCCGATAGGGGCTTTTCTTTTTCAACCATTTTTTAATGTATAAAAGATTGAATGGGCTTTTAATTGATCGGTAAATTGATGGTTAATTATGGAGCCTAACTTGTCACGAATCGATACCATATTTGAAAGCCAAATGGCCAACCGCCAGGCTATTCGTCTCACCACGTTCCGTGAACGAAAAGCGAAGTTGAAAGCCATTGAAACATGGTTGTTGGATCATCAATCTGAGATTCAAGAAGCGATGTTTTCGGACTTTAAAAAACCTACATCCGAAGTCGATTTAGCTGAAATATGGGCAACGGTTACCGAAATACGTCATATTAGAAGTCATCTTAAGGAATGGATGAGATCCAAAAAGGTGCCACCTACGTTGACCATGGCCACCTCCGATGCATGGATTCAGCATGAGCCGAAAGGGGTGGTGCTCGTTATTGCACCGTGGAATTTCCCCTTTAACTTAACGCTCGGCCCAGTGGTATGTGCCATTGCCGCTGGAAATTGTGTTATGATAAAACCATCAGAATTAACACCCAATTCCTCGGCGCTATTGGGTAAAATGGTTACAGAACTTTTCGATGAAAATGAGATTGCCTTATTCGAAGGGGATGCGTCTGTAGCTATCGCATTACAAGAGAAACCATTTCATCATATTTTTTTTACCGGCAGCCCACAAATAGGCAAGGTTGTTATGGAAAAAGCAGCCAAACACTTATCTTCTGTTACATTAGAATTGGGAGGGAAGTCTCCTACCATTGTTGATGAAACGGCAAACTTGAAGGATGCGGCCCAAAAAATATCTTGGGGAAAATTTATTAATTGTGGTCAGATTTGCCTTGCGCCAGATTATGCCCTCATCCATGAATCAGTCAAAGATGAGTTATTAGAAAATATAAAATCCTTTACCGCGAAACAATTTGGTGGTCAAAATGGTTCGTTTGCATCTTCTAAAGATTTTGCGAGAATTGTGAATAACCATCACCATTCTCGGTTGAGTAGTCTCATAGACAAAACCACAGCTTCAGGTGATACGATATATATGGGTGGCGATATCCAAATTGATTCCAATTATATTTCGCCCACAGTTTTAACGAATGTGACTGGGAAATCACCCATTATGTCGGGAGAAATATTTGGACCAATTCTTCCAGTTATTACTTTTAAAAAATTATCAGAAGCGACAGATTTTATTAATGAAAGATCCAAACCACTGGGACTTTATATCTTTAGTAAAAAGAAGAAAAATATTGATTTTATTTTAAATAATACATCCGCGGGTGGAACATCCATTAATGATACCATACTCCATTATATGCATTTAAACCTTCCTTTTGGCGGTGTCAATACGAGCGGGTTTGGGCGAACCCATGGAAAAGCGGGGTTTAAGGCATTTTCAAATGAAAGATCTGTCCTCAAACAATCACGATTGAGTCCAATGAAAATGATGTATCCACCCTATACACCGCTGGTGAAGCGTATGATTAAAATGGTTGTAAAGTATTTTTAATTGAAGTGTTGATAAATTATCCAAAATGTGATTTACCGCACAATTGGATAACTGAGATGAAACTTCAATCAGATAAAATGAGTATATGGGTACAAATAAAGAAAATCTCATGATTAAAATATTAACCGTTTTATCTGCAATCGTAATTGGATTTGGTTTACTGGGCCAAACCAAAAAAGAATCACATAAGGAATTTGACATGGATAAAGTTGAAAAGAGCGATCAGGAATGGGAAACTTGTCTCACACCGGAAGAATATCAAATCCTGAGAGAAAAGGGAACAGAACTTGCCTTTACGGGGGAATATTATAAACATAAAGAAAAAGGGACTTACGTATGTGCAGGGTGTGGGAATGACTTATTCAGCTCGGATACGAAGTATGATTCCGGATCGGGCTGGCCCGCATTTTTTGATGCATTGGATAAAACCAAGATCAATACAAAATCGGATATAAGTTATGGCATGGTTCGGAGTGAGATTACCTGTGCCAAATGTGATTCACATTTGGGTCACGTTTTTGAAGATGGTCCCAAACCAACAGGATTACGGTATTGTGTGAACTCCGTAGCATTGGATTTTTCACCCAAAAAATAAGCCATATTTTTTACCAATTGATTAAGGGCCGATTCGTCGGCCTTTTTTTTAACTTTTTTGGGTCACTACAGTCTAACATGTTAAATTATTTCATAATCAGGAAAAGGATTTTTATGAAGTTGCGCATCACTCATTCCATACTTTTTATTTTATTCATCTCAATTGGCATATCCCAAGGCCGAATGGGAGACGGCCGTCCTGAACCCATCGATTGGGAAAAAATGTTAGATTTATCTGAGGAACAAGCCAAGAAAATGATCGAAATTAATCAGGGGTTCCGGAATGAGATTATGGCCATGAGAGAAAAAGCATCAGGTGATCCTATGGCAATGATGGCAAACATGCAGGAAAAACAAAAACAAAGAGATAAAGCTGTCAAAAAAGTTCTCTCCAAAAAACAATTTAAAAAATATAAAAAAGAATTGAAGTCCCAACAAAAAGAAAGAAGAAAACGGATGGGTGGGAAAAATAATGGGCAGGGGCGTCGAGGTGGCAAACAAGGCCGAAGAAGAAATTAATGAAAAAATATTTTTTTGGACTGCTATTCATTTCCATTATTCTGAGTCAAAATAAAACCCAGGATATTTCGGGTACCATTCGGGATATGGATAATTTAGAACCATTGCCTTATGCAAATGTTGTTGTCATGGGGATAGATCGAGGTATCACCTCTAATTCAGACGGGCAATTTGTCCTAGTTGATATTCCAGCGGAACCCTGTTCTCTCATCATCTCTTATATTGGATATCGTACGGTAAAGATTGGATATGATAATTCTGGCCCGAAACAATCATTGGATATTCGCCTAAAGATGGAAGCATTGGATTTTCAATCCGTAGATGTGATCGCAGATGAATACCAAGTTATGAAAAGTGCCGATGAAGTGAGTAAAGTGACCATTTCTCCCCGACAATTAGCGCTACTTCCCAACATGGGTGAAGTGGATATTTTTCGCTCATTGCAACTTCTACCAGGAATAAGCAGCACCGGCGATGGTTCTTCAGGATTAAATGTCCGTGGCGGTTCCTCTAATCAGAATATGATCTTGTTGGATGGAATGAATATTTATCATGTGGATCATTTCTTCGGTATGTTCAGTGCCTTCAACGCTGATGCGATTAAGGATGTGCAAGTGTATAAGGGCGGATTTCCATCCAAATACGGCGGACGTCTATCCAGTGTTATTGATATGACAGGTAAAAATGGCGATCTGACAAGACGGCAATTTGGATTGGGCGCCAACCTCATGTCCACACAATTATTGTACGAAACACCGATTATATGGGGAGGCAGTTGGCTTTTTTCATATCGACGTTCCTATTCCGATTTTATGTCCAGCCCCTTTTTTGATAAAATGTATGAATTTGTGACGGGCGATGATGAGGTTCCCGCTAATAACCGCCGCAGGGTTAACCGGCAAGATCCTAATGATGAAACTGCATTTCAGCAGCAAATATTTCCCACATTTTATTTTTATGATCTCCATAATAAAGTAACATTTACGCCAGGTAATAGGGACGTAATTAGCCTCAGTATGTATGGGGGTAGGGATTTTTTAAATGAATCCCGTGAGACCTCTGGTATTCGTGGCCGTCCAGGCCCCGGTGGTGGTGGTGGGAATCAGCAAGATATTACCCTCATGGATGAAAACAATACCGATTGGGGAAATCTGGGTGTGAGTCTTCGGTGGAATCATAAATGGACGGACCGTTTATCCAGCCAAGCCTTGGTGAGTTCTTCTCAATTTAAAAGCAATTATGACCGCAATGCATATCTTCAAGGAGGTGGAAATTTTAATTTCAGAATAGGGGAAGGGAATGGCGCCATGGATCAATCCTTTCGGATTGACAATGTATATCATGCCAGTGCAAAGCATATTCTGGAATTTGGGATGGAATTCACTAATCTGGGGACCCACTATGATATCGCTATTTATGATACAGTTCAGATCCTCAATCTGGAATCCAATACCGTATTAGCCAGTTTATATTTGGAAGACCGATGGAATGTTATGCCATCCTTAACCCTTGGTATGGGGGTCCGGACTACCACTCAAATGGGACTGGATAGTCTATTTGTACTAGACATGTCTGCTGATTCTATATTTATTTCGCCTCGATTCTTTTTTTCCTGGAATGTGACAGATCACTTTACGCTGAAAGGGGCTTGGGGTAATTATTTTCAATTCATCAATAATATAGTTTTAGAAGATGTACTCCAGGGGAATTCGAATTTCTGGCTTGTGTCTGATGATAATATTCCTGCAGGATCGGCAGAACACCAAATTCTGGGTTTTAAATATGAAACTCGGAAATACCTGTTTGAAGTGGAAGGATATCGAAAATATTTAGATGGGTTGGTGGAATATACGCGCAGGTTTCAGGAATTGGCTGATTACGGGAATTATTTCTTTTTTGGCGATGGATATGCAGAAGGGGTTGAATTCCTCGCCCAGAAAAAATCCGGCGCTTTGAATGGGTGGTTCAGTTACACCTATGCCAATGTGAAATATGATTTTGGTGCCTTGGCACCCGAACCATATCCTGCCAGCCACGATAAAACACACGAAGCTAAAATCGTCGGAATGTATAAATGGGGTCCATGGAATTTTGCATCCACATTTGTATATGCCACTGGCACGCCTTACACCACTCCCCAAAGCAGATATTATTTACCGCTGCTGAATGGGGATGAATTCACCTATATCCATGTGAGTGATAAGAATGAATTTCGTTTACCCGATTACCACCGAATGGATCTGAGTATATTTCGTCAAATGCAAACACCGGATTTTAAATGGGACCTGGGTTTGTCCGTTTTCAATATTTATAATAGAAAAAATGTGAATTATCGTGAATATGATTTGGATGTAGTTCCGGTTGTGGTGTCAGATGTCATGCTATTGCCCATGACAATAACATTGTTTTTTAAAGTGACATTGAAGTAGGGAGATTCGATGAATAACAAATTATTTTTCTCAGCGCTTTTTAGTATCACCTTTTTAACACTCAGTTGCGAAGATGACCTTTTGCCGGTGCCCGAAGCCGACTTGATCGTCGTCAGGGGATACCTCTATGCAGGCCAGCCAGTGACGGATGTGATCCTCGCCTCCACACTGGCGTTGGACGACGAAAGTGAAACTGCTATCCCAATCGATTCCGCAGTGGTGGTTCTTAAACGGAGTGCAGAAGAATTTGTATTGGCACCGGTTCATTCTTACGATACAACTGAAACGGATACAACATTCAGTATCACCTACACGTACCCTAATAGCGACCTTGTGGTGGCCGAAGGTGACACCTTTATCCTGGATATTAATTATGGCGAGCAGCACCTCACATCTGAGGCAATTGTTCCTGCAAAACCAGATAGTTTTTCGTCTAATATCGATACAATGTATGTGCCATCTTTTGATAGGAACAGGGATTATATTCGATGGATCTTTGCTGATTCAAATATAATCCGCCTCAATTGGGACAATCCAGAAGATCATTTTCATTATCTTTTGATGGATAATGTAGAGGAAGATCCGGAACCGTTAGAAAAAACATTACCTCCCCGGTGGCGGCGTTTTATTTCAGAACCTTTCATTGATACATCTTACGCCATGCTGGCAAGCACAATTACCCATTTTGGGAGACATGATATTGTTCTTTTTCATGTCCAGACGAATTATGTACTGCTTTATCAATCCAGTGGCCAAAATTCACGGGATTTGAATGAGCCTTACAATAATATTAATGGCGGGTTGGGCATGTTCACTGCATTTAACAGCGATACGGTGTCTATCGTTTTGCTGCCCCAAAAGTAAGGGAATGTTAAGTCAATAAATAAGTCAGACCGCTGGCTTTGTTTTGTGCCATGGCCAATGTGCGTTCCTCAGGATTCGCATAGTTCAAGTCCCAATCTTTGAGTTTGGGCGCCATGATTCGATGGTATATCCAAGGTGTAAACAACACCAAATAAACGCAGGATAAATATCCCAAAGGCATTTCTGGTGCGTTAGGATAGGCCTTCAATTCCCAATATTCCAGTTGGGTATTTTCGTGGTGTGATGAGTGACGGGTTAAATTGTACAGGAAAAAACTGCTGATTCGCCGATTGGTATTCCAGGAATGTTTTGGAAGAATGGGTGTACCCTCTTCCCGGATTAACCCATAATGTTCCATATAGTTAACGCCTTCCAACATGATTTTTCCGCCCATGGCCATGAAGAGAAACATGATGACGCCTCCCCAGCCGCCGATAAAAAAAGCACAGGTGGTTAAGATCCCAGATCGAAAGTATCCAATAATCATTCGATTAGAAATTGAAGCGGGACTTTGACCTCTTTTTCTGAGACGTTTATTTTCAATAATCCATGCATTCCGGTGACTGAGGATTGTGGATCGAAGGATAAAATGGTATGGGTTTTGGCCACGCTTTGCAGTGGCAGGATCAATGGATGTGGCCACATATTTATGGTGACCATAAACATGTTCTATGGCAAAGGCACAATCCCAGGTGAGTGCCAATAGCCAATTTCCAAGAAACATGTCCAATCGATTTCGTTTTCGATGGGTAAGTTCATGCCCCACATTTGTTCCCGCTGATGCCAGTATTAACCCCATTACTATAATATAGCCCATGAGGTGAGGAATCGTGGTCGCTTCACGAACCGCCATCAATGATGTGCCCCAATCTGGCAGGGGTAAGTCTCCAGCCATCCAGACTGAAATAATTACTGCTGTCAATAATAAAGGCAGGTTGATATAGAGTAAAAAATTTAGCGTGTTTGTGGAGGCATAAGTTGGGTGAGAATTGTCATCCCCTAAGAATAAATCTCCGAACATGATAATGATTAAAAAAATGATATAATAGACCCACATCCAGTATTGTCCCTGAAGGGCAAAAAATATACCCAAGGCAACCAGGAGTGGTGTGGCAGTATAACGGAGGTAATTCGTCATGGTTTAACTCCCCGTAGTTTACCCATAGTTTGGAGAATATTCAAATAGGCGTCAAGTGGCATAAACGCCTCCGACTTTCCCCAGAGTTGATACTTCACCTAACCGAATTTTCTTGGTGCCAGATAAAAGGAGTGAAAGAAAGAATCATTATATTGTTGATGGGGTTAAAGCATTAAATTCATGTCCTTAAACCGCAACCAAAAGGAATTTAGACATATGGAATTGTTATTTAGTTTAATTGGAACCAGTCTGTCTGCAGCAGGTTTTTATGCCGTTCATTATATGATAAAGGTTGCTGAAAAAAACGACTCGTAAACTATAGATTTAAAAGAATTGAAAAGCCCTGTCCTGCATTAATAGGGATGGGACTTTTTTTATTTATAAAAATATGTAAAATTCACCTATGGCTGAAAAAACAAAATTATGGTATTTACAGGGAATTAACCTTTTTCAAGGAATGGATGAAAAGTCCATTGCAACTTTGGCCGCATATAGCAAAATGCATGCCACCAAAAAAAAAGAAATTATCTATTTCCCTGAAGAACCCTCCAATACCATTTACATTTTAAAAGAAGGGAAAATAAAAATATCCCGCTTATCCGAGGATGGTCGGGAAACAACCCTTGATTTATTAGGGCCCGGTGAAATATTTGGAGAAAGTGCAATCTTTGGCCAGGATACCCATGGTAATTCTGCCACGGCAATTGAGGATGCGGTGATTTGCGCAATCAATAAGGATATGTTTAAGGAAATTATGGAGATGTCACCTCAATTGAATTTGAGTATTACAAAATTTATTGGATTCCGCTTACGGCGTATTGAAGCCCATATAGAAGATTTGGTTTTTAAAAATGCTGAAGAACGCATTATTTCTTTCCTAAAACGCTATGCCAAAACCTTTGGTAAAGAGTTGGTGGATCGCATTACGGTTCGTCCTTTTTTAACCCATCAGCAAATTGCTGAATTAACGGCAACAGCGCGTCAGACGGTCAATGCAGTATTGAATCAGTTAGCGAATGATAATACGGTCAGTTACTCCAGAAGGTTTTTTGCTATATTAGATAAATCCTGGCTTCATAAATCCTAAGATGTCATTCATCGGACAGTTTAGAATTCAGGAGACTTCTAAACTCTTCCGTGATAAATGATAAAAATACAAGATTTAAAAACACAATCGTGCAAGTTGTCGTCAGGGATTCTTGCAAAATTTGCGATCGTGTTCTAGATCAAATAAAATCGGTTTCAAAACAATTCCCTCATATAGTTGTCCAGACTTTTAACTTGGATCATGAACACGCTATTCCAGATTATTGCCAAACCTTCATCACACCGGCAATTTGGGTGAATGGCAAACTTTGGTATTTGGGTGGGTTTGATTACAACCGATTTTGCGAAAAACTAATATTGTTGGATGATCAATCGATAAAAAAAAATCCAATTAATAAGAGTATTAACTAACAAAACAAGAGGTAAGAATGGATAAATTAAATTCATTTTCAGGATTGGGTCATTGGTTGCCACGGGTGTCCCTTGCAGCAATATTTTTATTTCACGGGTTTCCTAAATTTATGATGGCACAGGGTATGGCTGATATGATGGGTATGCCCGTAATATTGATATATTTATTAGCCATGATGGAAGTCTCAGGCGCATTGTTATTGCTTTATGGCGGTATCGGTCCCGATTGGGCGACACGTGTGGCAGGACTAATATTTACGGGTGTCATGGGCGGTGCCATCATGATGGTTCATGCACAACATGGCTGGAATTCCATAAATATGGGTATGGGCAATATGGGAAAGGGCATGGAGTTTCAAGTATTGATTATTGCTATTTCCTTATTGTTTGCCCTTAAAGGGAATAGCCTAAATGAGGCAACTGCCTAAAATTAATTGGGGTGGGAGCAATGCTTGCTTCCACCCCAATTTTAAATTATGTTGAACTTGATTGTACTTTTAACACTTTGTCTTTTGCCTCAAAAAGAGGTTAAACATCCTAATATGGATTCGGATATTTCCGACCGTACCTTCAATGATGTATTGAATTCATATGTGGATAATGAGGGGCGAGTGGATTACAACTCCATAAGAGAGAATCCATTCGCGCTTCAACCTTTTCTGGATTTTGTTGGTTCATTTAGCCCACAATTTAATCCGGAATTATTTCCTACAAATAATGACAAAAAAGCCTATTGGATCAATACTTATAATGGTCTCATGATTCAAACTGTCATTGAGAATCCTGAAATTTCAAGTGTAAAAGAAATTGGGTGGGGGTACGGTGTTTTTTGGAGAAAAAAGTATAAAGTTGGCGGTGAACTCCTTACCTTGAATCATATCGAGCATAAAATTCTTCGTGGCCAATACAATGATCCTCGGATTCATTTCGCCATCAATTGTGCATCTAATTCATGTCCACCTATTGGCCATAGAATTGTAACAGGAATAAATCTGGATCAACAATTGAATGATAAAACACGGGATTTTATCAATAATCCTGCAAATGTAATGGTTGATCATAAAAAGAGAATGATCGTCCTATCAAAGATATTCAAATGGTATAAGAAAGATTTTGAGAGCGGGGGAACAACTCTTGTGGACTATTTAAATAAATACCGTGATGAGCCCATCCTTAAATCATCATATATGATAATATTTCAGGATTATGATTGGGGATTAAATGCGTCTGACACCGAATGAACAAACACCCGAGTTTCGTATTGCGGACATATGGGGAGAATCCCAATCTTCAGAAAAATATAAAGGTGAAAAATGGATGTTTTCTTTCTACCGCTATGCATCCTGTCCATTATGTAATCTTCGAGTGAACCAATTAACTCAAAAATATGAAAATTGGAGAAAAAAAGATTTTTATATAGTGGGTGTATTTGAATCATCAATAGAATCCATCCAACAATATGTTGGGAAACAAGATGCCCCTTTCCCCATTATTCCCAACCCGGATTTATCCCTTTATCACACCTATCATTTAGATTCATCTTGGGTTAAATTCATGCGAGGTGGAATTCCATTTATGAAGGCATTTGCAAAGGGGTTTCTCCCCGGCAAAATGGAAGACGATAAATCGATTATTCCAGCAGATTTTTTAATCAACGATGACGGAACAATCCATACAGCTTTTTATGGAAACCATATTGGTGACCATTTGCCGATAGAAAAAATAAACCGATTTCTAAATGGAAGGTTATGAATTATGTTTGAAAAATTATTAACAGTATCATCCGTTTTGATATTGTTCTCCTGCGTCGCGGGTAACGAGGAAACTTCTGCCTCATTCGAATTGGATGGTATGGATGTCCGTAATGGATTTCTTTGACTTGGTTGACCTACCAATGTGGGTAAGGCCCTGGATGGGCTGAAGGGTGTTTCGAAACATACATTTGACAGTGAAACTTGGATATTCACAGTGACTTATTATAAGGGAAAACTCAAGCGTGATGAAATCATGCAAGCAGTGGAAGCGGCGGAAGAAGGATTTAAAGTTAAAAATTGGAAACGGGTACAACATGAATAGTGAAATTGAATTGAAAGATATTAAAATTTATACCACCAATTGGTGTCCATATTGTATTGCGGCAAAACGGTTTTTTAATGGGAAAGGGTGGCCATACGAAGAAATCAATATTGAGGAAAAGGGTTGGAATCGTGAAAAACTTTTAGAGGTTGGAAAATCCATGACTGTTCCTCAAATCGTGATTGATGGAGAAGCCATTGGTGGGTATGATGATTTAATGCAGTTGTATGGTTAACGAATCTTTTTAGTTGGCTGTCAATTAAATTTGACAACCATTTCTAATTTCTACTATCTCATTGGCTGGGGTATAAAGTAAATTGATTTTATGAAAAAACAAGAATTATTAAATGTAGGCTGGAAATACCTATTGGTCCTGTTGGGTTTTTATGCTGTATATACCTATACGAATAATCGATCCCATGGATCGGGTCGTATGCATAAAATGGGTGGCGATCATAAAATAATGATGGAAATGGGAGGTGATTCCCATATGGGAATGGATGGGATTGAAAAACAGATTGAAGTTCGTAAAGAAGTGAATGCAGATGGCGATACCACCATGACTGTGACTGTGAATGGGGAAGAAATGGACCCCAGTGCCATGGGTGACCATGAAATGATGTGGATTGAAAAAGACGATTCGGATGATGGTAAAAAGATGATCAAGATTAAAAAGATGATGGGTAAACATAAAAAAATTCTAAAAAAAGAAAAGGAATAACTTTTCATTTTTAATTGTTACAAACCCCTGATTTATCTATTAGAATCAATAGGTAAAATCAGGTTTTTTTATTTTGGTATCATCCTATACTTTAGTTTAACCTTTCCCTAGTTATTAAAGATTAAAATAAATAATAGTCAGGAATCACTCATGCGCAATGACGCACCCCGATTTTCATCTCGATTTACATTTCTAATTAGTGCCTTAGGCATTGCGGTAGGTACAGGCAACATCTGGCGTTTCCCACGGATTGTGGCCACAAACGGCGGTGAAAATGGTGCTGGTTCATTTTTGGTGGCATGGATTATGTTTCTCTTATTATGGAGCATTCCACTTATTATTGCTGAATATGTTTTGGGTCGACAATCTCGTAAAGGAACCGTGGGTGCCTTCGCCCATTTTATGGGGAAGCCGTTTGCCTTCTTAGGTGGATTTGTCGGATTTGTTTCCACAGCCATTGCTTTTTATTACTCCGTTATTGTGGGTTGGAACATCTACTATTTCGGCAGTATGACATTCAATGCACTGCCCAATACGACCGAAACATCCTGGGAAATCTGGAATAATTTTCAGGATGGATCATTCCCCATTTTGTTTCATGCCATCGCCATGAGTGTGGGTGGGTTCGCCATTTATAAAGGTGTTTCATCCATCGAGAAAGTAAATCGCATACTTATTCCAACTTTATTAGCTATTGTACTTTTGTCGGTGGTCCGGGCCCTCATGCTTCCCGGGTCTATGGCAGGCATTACCTATCTATTTACACCGGATTGGTCTCAACTGAAAGAACCGCGTATATGGCTGGAAGCATTAACCCAAAACGCCTGGGATACAGGCGCCGGTTGGGGACTATTCCTCACCTATGCCATTTATATCAAAAAGCGGTATGGGGTCATTAAAAATGCCTTCACCGTTGCCATTGGGAATAACCTGGTTTCACTCATGGCTGCCATTATGATCTTCAGTACAGTTTTTTCTATTCTGGGGAATGAAATGGGAATGGCAAAACCGGAAATTTTGGATGTAATGAAATCATCAGGTCCCGCCGCCACAGGATTAACCTTTATTTGGATGCCTCAACTATTTGCCAAAATGCCTTTAGGAAAACCATTGGCGATTCTATTTTTTCTGGGACTTAGTTTTGCTGGATTTTCTTCATTGATTTCTATGTTGGAATTGGCGGTACGGAATCTTATCGATTTTGGTGTCAAGCGTGCCACCGCCGTTGGTTGGATTGTTGGTGTTTGCTTTTTGATGGGAATTCCATCGGCACAGAATTTGAATATTTTGGGTAACCAGGATTTTGTCTGGGGTGTGGCACTTATGCTATCAGGTATTTTTGTGGCCGCTGCTGTGATTAAATATGGCCTATCCAAAATAGTGGAGGAAGTGAGTGCTGATAGTGAAAATGATTGGCCATTCCCAAAATGGTGGTTACCAGTCATTAGTTATGTGGTCCCCATTTTAGGAATAACAATTTTCAGCTGGTGGATGTGGCTTTCTGCTACAGTCTATGCTCCCAATGACTGGTATGATCCCACATCCTTATATAGTGTGGCGACATGTGTGGTGCAATGGGCTATGGTGATTGTTACATTATTTATTTTAAATCGCTGGATGAATCAACGGTTGGACAACCCATTAAATAATTAATAGGAGATGCAATTGAAAT
>Ga0209361_1000081_pt1 | contig 114838 bp, 124 predicted proteins | sample SaaInlV_200m_DNA_3_FD_184657 | JGI IMG/M metagenome (GOLD analysis project Ga0209361, IMG submission 184657) | Marine microbial communities from expanding oxygen minimum zones in the Saanich Inlet - SI037_S4LV_200m_DNA (SPAdes) (version 2) | ecosystem: Environmental > Aquatic > Marine >... | reverse complement strand
CTTTGAATATATTGAAGTTTGGTACAATCGTAAGCGCTTGCATTCCTCGCTGGGCTACCTCAGTCCTGCACAGTTTGCTAAGCAAAATTCAGACATTTATGCTCTCCACTTAACTGGGTAAAGCCCAATACATGGTAAGATACCAAAGTCAAGTAAGACTCATATTAATAATAATTACCCCAAAAATTTGGTGATCTTGTAGAATAAATAATGTTGTTTTTAAGGATATATTTATGAAATTAAAAATTGCCCTCGCGCAAATCAATACAAAACTAGGTGTATTAAGTGCAAATCTTGATAAACACCTGAGTTATATTGATAAGGCAAAAAAAGAAGGGGTCGACTTGATCATTTTTCCCGAATTAGCATTGACGGGGTACATCCTTCAGGATCTTGTGCCTAGCGTCGCTATCCGACCGAATGCAAAAGACCCCATATTTGGTCCCTTATTAGATGCAAGTAAAGAGATCGACATTGTGACGAGTTTTGTTGCCGAAGATGACCGACATCGTTTTTTCATTGCAGCAGCTTATTTATCCAAAGGGGAAATTGTTCATATTCATCATAAAGTTTATTTACCGACTTATGGTCTGTTTGATGAAGGCCGCTTTTTTGCGGCAGGGGATAAGGTTGAAGCCTTTGATACACAATTTGGACGCATGGGGCTTTTGGTTTGTGAAGACTTTTGGCATGCCTCACCCCCCTATTTACTTTGGTTGGATGGTGCGGAATTGATGATCTTCATATCTGCCTCGCCTAGCAGAGGACTGACAGACTCTCCTAAACTTGAATCCGCCCGGTGGGTAGATCATATCAACCAGGCCTACGCTAGCTTATTCACCACATTTATCGCCTCAACAAACCGTGTTGGTTTTGAGGATGGGGTTAGTTTTTGGGGCGGTGCAACGATCCACGATCCTAATGGGGAAAGAATTGCAACTGGACCTCAATATGAGGAAGCTCTCACAATTTCAGAAATAGACCTCAATCAATTACACCGAACGAGAGCTCGGTTGCCCTTGCTTCGAGATGAACGACCTGACCTTGTACAAAATGAATTAAAGAGGATATTGGGATAAAGGATTTTTTAAATAACCGCCATCTAAAAATTGTGGGGATAATATCATTCCTAATCCTCTTTGCCTGGGGAATTATCCTTCTCGTTAATTTAATCCCATAAAAAAATGCATTTGAAAATAATTTCAAATACATTTTTTGTTTCAGTATATTTATACTAGTTGCTTTTTTCGAGTAACGGACTTAATTTTGATCTTCCGTAAGCGATAAATCCTGTAACTGCGATAAGAACAATATTTAATGCCCTATTCCCATATTCTCCACGGGAGACATGCCATACGATCGCACCGACCATTGTTAATACTAAGCCTTCAGCAGCATATACAGTCAACTTTGGCATAATTTTAGTCAATCCTGGCAAAATCAATCCGAGACCACCTAAGACCTCTGCAGTACCGCTAACAAGATGAAGGGTATCAGAAAGTTCGTACATCCAACTCATCATTGCTGGCAATCCTTCAGGCACAATAAAATGGGTTGCGCCAATTCCAACGAAGTACAAACCAAACAACACCTGCAAAGTCCATAGTAATTTATTCAAAATAACGCTCCTTGTGGGTTAAACAATATTTTTTCCACGGTAACAATAACCCAAAGTGGATATAACCGATACCAATAATCCTATTAAACTTTCATTAACTATTTCTCAAATGAATTTTTTTCGAGATGGGTTTTTATTGCTAATCTTCTTTTCTGATCCATCGATAAAATGCGGAGCGCATCCCTGATTCGAGTAGCCAGATTTCATATTCTTTGGGCACCACCCTAATTAAAGCCTCGGCGAAAAAATTCAAGAAAAGCCAACTCATCAACTCGGCTCTATTTTGCATTCCAATTGCCATAGATGCTGGTTCTAATATTTCCCCATGCTCATAGTCTTCTGCATCCGTTTCTACTGGAAAGATAAACCGGACGACCGCCGTGGTTTCATCTACAATATAGGAGCCATATCCAAATTGGCGGGATAAAACCTCACTCTGAGTGGCTAATACATCCGCACGATAACGTCCGTTCACTAAATAAATTGAATATCCCCGAACAGCACTCTCCATAAAATCAATGACGATCCTATTAATTTCCTTTTCAGAAATATCAACTGATAATTTTAGTCCGTCTCTAATTTTTGAATATCCAATTTCTTGGATACGCTGCTCGATTTTATCTTTGTAAAACAAATTATCAAGTGCTTCGCGTAACCGATCCTCCCGAGAAAGAGGCATGAAAAATTCGAAGATTAGTATGTTTGATGAAACTTCCAAAACATAATTGGTAAATAATCTCTTTTTTTGTATGAATAGCTCTTTGAAATCCTCAAACCGTACCCGAAGGATCTCAGGCTTTACCTTGTAATCTTCACCTTCCAACATAAGGAGATCATCTAGTCGTTCGGTTACATTCTTTTGAGTATCAGAAAGAGACCAATTTGATACTTTTGCAAGTTGATCTAAAGAAAATGAATACTGTTTATTAAATTGAACAATCAGAAAATCAAAAACTAGTTTTATGTTTTTTAAGTCGGTCATTTTTGGAGAAAGTCCCTTTATGAATATTCCTATTTTTCAAAATATAACGAATAATTCTCTGGAAATTAGGATGCGAATTAGTATAATTTATTATACTCTCTCAATCTAACCCCTTAATAAATTGCAAATTTCTCCTAAATGGCGATGGTCTGTCCCGCAACAACCACCATAAACATTTAGATTCTCTAATTCTTTTCCAATTTCCAGGTAATTTTGTCCTAATTCTTTAGGATTGCCATCATCCAATTCGGTTGCCTCATCCAATTCTGCATGGCTTTGAGTAGAGGCGTTGGCTCGAATTGCTCTAATTCTTTTTGTCCAGGGGGCGTCTTCTAAAATATCCATAAAATAGGTTTTAATCAACTATCCACCTGATTTAGGGAAATCACTCTTTTAAACGCCCATCCAGCCAGGTATATCTTTCCGCAACTTTATTATTTTTTACTGCAATGGCTAGAGTTTTTGTATTGGTGACCAATACACATAGCTTCTTAGCTCGCGTTATGCCAGTATACAATAAATTTCGTTGTAACATCATATAGTGTTGGGTTAGCAAGGGCATGACGATAACTGGAAACTCTGAGCCCTGTGATTTATGCACAGATACTGCATAGGCTAGGACCAATTGATCCGCTTCACCATATGTATAAACTACCCCCCTTCCCTCATAATCTACCGTCAGCGTTTTCTCGGTAGCAGATAGATCCTTAATAAATCCAATGTCTCCATTGAACACTTTCTTTTCATAATCATTTCTAATTTGCATTACTTTATCGCCAGGGCGAAAGACCTGTCCAAAGAATTTCCCTTCAGGTTTTAAGATATTTCCTGGGTTTAGGACTTTTTGTAGCCTCTCATTTAGGGCGTTAATTCCAGCAGGACCGCGATACATTGGCACCAGTACTTGGATATCGGCAGGTTTAAATCCAAACCGGTTAGGAATACGGTCTAGTACCAGATCTTCTATCCAATCAGCTGCTTTTTCCGGGGTGTCCGCAGGAAACCGGAAAAAATCATTTCCTCCCTCCCCAAAATTTGGCAATTCTCCCTGATTGATTAAATGGGCATTTGTAATAATATCGGAGCCTTCAGCTTGTCGATAAATCATACTCAGGCGAATGACTGATACCGTAGCGGAATCGATAATATCTCTGAGGACGTCCCCAGCTCCAACTGAGGGTAATTGGTCAATATCTCCCACTAAAAGGACGTGCGTACCAATCTCTAATGCTTTGAATAAACTATTTGCCAAAACCACATCTAACATCGAAACTTCATCCACAACTATTAGATCTAGTTTCAGGGGGTTCTCTGCATCGTGTACAAAGCCCCTAGTGGGCGAAAAATCAAGTAATCTGTGAATGGTGCTCGCGGGACGTTCGCTGGCCTCAGAGAGGCGTTTGGCAGCCCGCCCTGTGGGAGAAACGAGTGCATACCTTTTTCCAGCACTTTCCACTGCTGCAATTAAGGCCTTTATCGTAGTAGTTTTTCCAGTTCCAGGACCCCCAGTTAGAACGGTGACTGGCTGTGAAAGTGTTGTTTTAATCGCCTCAGCTTGCTCTTGAGATAATGCTTTATCAATTTGAGTTAAGGCTGGTGGAATATCGCTCAAACGAGAAGGAAAAACTTTGGATAACTCTTTTAAACGAGCAGCAACACCAATTTCAGAGTAATAAAATTGAGGTAGATATACTGCGTTTAACGTATTTATTTCTACTGCTTCTTCAAAGGGAATGCGATCTAATATGATTAATTCTGCTTCTGCTAACCTTTCAATTCCTTGATCACATAGAGTTTCAATTACTTTCAATAGTTCCGATGCTTTCGATATTAGATTATTTCGTGGGGAAAACACATGCCCCTGGTGAGAATTTCCCTCAAGGAGAAACAGTAATCCAGCTTCAATTCGAGTGGGATGGTCCACTGGTAGCCCCAGGGCTTGAGCAATTTTATCTGCCGTTTTAAAACCAACCCCATGTAAATCTTTGGCTAAACGGTAAGGGTCTGATTGAACGACTTCCAAGGCTTGGTCCCCGTAAAAACTTTGAATTTTAATTGCAAGGTTTGTTGTGACCCCATGACTATGTAAAAATATCATGATCTCTTTAACTTGTTTCTGTTCCTGCCATGCCCGGATGATCTCCTTCATTCTTTTAGGGCCAATGTCCGGAACCTCTCGTAGCCTTTTGGGTTGGTTTTCAATTATTTCCATGGTTTCCAAACTAAAATGATCCACAATATTTTCAGCAAGTTTTGGGCCTATCCCTGCGAGAAGACTTGATCCTAAATATTTTCTAAGACCATCTATGGTGGCAGGTAAAGCCTGCTCGATTGTTGTCACATTAAACTGAATGCCATGTTTTGGATGATTTACCCATTCCCCCTTGATTTTTAAATATTCTCCGGGAGCAAGTTCAGGTAAGTTACCGGTAACCGTCACCAATCCATCTCTTCCCTCCCCTGGACCCTTGGGTTGGTCTGGTTTTAAACGCAAAACGGAATACCCATTTTCTGGATTATAAAATGTAATTCTTTCAATTGAACCCTTCAAACTATCCATACTTTTTATTATAGTATGCTTGTCCTTTTTATGTCCTCAGGCTTCCCTTTTTTATCATCTAGAGTTAATTAAAAAAATCCGAGCCCGTGATATTTTCCTGGCTCGGATATAAATATAATCAATTATGACTGTGATTATGGGATGGACCAGTCATTTCCAATGATGACTTCGATATCTACGGTCACTGAAGGGTCATTGAGGTAAAAGATATTGGTTATTGGAATTTCCATGATCTCGCTTAAATATTGCATGGTAAAAGGTTTACTCGTAAATACATTTAAGGTCGTGTTCCCATTATTCTCGCTATTTCCTACCGCAACAATATTGAAACCCAAATTTACTAAGTATTCCTCAGTACTGCTCGCAAGCCCTGCAATTCCGGTTCCATTATAAACAGCAACGGTTGCGGCTTCACCTTTCATTAGATTTTCAATTTCACCCCCGACCTCGCCAGGGCTTACGACCGCTGTAGAAGTAAATACTTCATCTCTCACCACACGAATAGCTTGAGTAATTGGTTTCAAGATATCCAAACCTTCAGGGGATTTAGCGAGCTGGACCATATCTGGTGGACTTATGGATCGCATCACGATAGAATCTGGGTCAATTTCTTTTACTTTCCAGCCAATTCCTAAAATTTCATCTAAGGACATATTGGTTCGAATTCCGTTGGAGAATAAATCCCATATTTCTCCGGCGTGTCCCAAGGTATATTGAAGCCAATAGCGCTCTGTAATTCTGTCAATCATTCCTAAAAGCAAGACCTGTTGTCTTCGAGATCGATCAAAATCTCCCCCCCCGCTTCCGCGAAATCTTGCAACGGCCACTGCTTCTGGTCCGGAGAGGGTGACCTTTTCGCCTTCATATAAAAATAATCGGGCTTCAGTCCCAATCATTTCCAAAACCATATCTTCTGTTGGAACATAAGGAAGACCCTGGTAGAAGTCAACAAAATCAGCAAAGGTGTTGAAATCCACTTGGGCAAAATAATCTATACTCACACCTAAAAATTCTTCTACGGTCCTCATCGCTAAACCTGGCCCGCCCCCTGGTAATGCTGCATTCTCCCCATTCTGGTATGCCGTATTAATTTTTCCATAGCCAAAATTAGGAATATTGACCCAGAGGTCTCTCGGAATATTTAGGACTCCAGCAGACATGGTTAATGGATCAAAAGTTAAAAGAATCATGGTATCTGTTCTGGGAGCGCTGGAATCTGCTTCCCAATCTCGATAATCCAACCCAACCACCAATATGGTTACCCTGCTCGAGCCATCCCAATCAGGTGGTTGGAGGGCAGAGATCAATGGACTCGATCCCCCATCTTCAACTTCGTCATCTGCGCCTATATTTGGTGTAGGTATGGCAAGGCCATTCAATGGGGTCACATTCCATGAAGAGGTTTTTTCTCGTACAAATTTGAATGCAAAGTAAGCAGTAATGATCGCTGCAAAAGCAAACCCGATCAGGGCAATTTTCCTCACGATATCAGGACTAGAAGATTTTGAGCGATTATTAGGAGATTTAGGTCGTTTGTTTTCCATATTTTCTTGTTTTTTTTCCTATCTTATTATAAACACAGCTGAAAATTATAACATGGGGTTCGTTTAGGCGAGAGTGCGGTAAAATATGCCCTTGATACAATATATTCTAAGAATAATTGTACTAATAAATCAAAAACTCGTAAAAGAATAGAAATCTTTTTATTTAGGGAATAAATCTTGGCCGTCATAACTGTTACAAATTTATCCAAATCCTTCGAACCGATAAATATTTTTTCTGGAATTTCATTCTCTATCCCTTATCGCGCCAGAGCATCTATTGTCGGACCAAATGGGATCGGTAAAACTGCTTTGTTGCGGATTTTGGCAGATGAAGATAAAGCCACTTCTGGTACTGTCCACATTGCGAAGGGAGCAAAAATAGGCTATCTCCCTCAAGAAGCAAAGTTCGATTCCGCTCATACCCTGTGGGAAGAATGTCTGTCAGCGATATCTGAACTCTTAGCTCTTGAAGAAAAACTTACTGAGTTGGAAAAAATAATTGGAAAAGACCCCCACGACGAAGAAATCCTTGAAAAATATGGGGAGATGCAAACGGAGTTCGAACACCAGGGGGGATACCAATACCAAAATTTGATGAAGCAAGTGTTAAGCGGGTTAGGCTTTGTTGAATCTGATTACCGAATGCCGATGAATTTATTATCTGGGGGACAACGCACACGAGCATTATTAGCAAAATTATTATTATTCAACCCCGATCTTCTCATTTTAGACGAACCGACAAACCATTTGGATATTCAAGCTGTGGAATGGCTGGAAAGTTATTTGCGTGATTGGGAGGGAGCGGTCCTGATTGTCTCTCACGACAGATATTTCCTTGACCGTGTGGTTACCCATATTTATGAAATGAGTCCAGTTGGATTCGAGATGTATCGTGGAAATTATAGCGCTTACCTTCTCCACCGAGAACAACGATGGATCGATCGACAAAACTATATTGAGTCCGAATTTGCCCGTATGCAAAAGGAACTTGAGTATATTCGAAAAAATATTTCCAGACAACGTACTCAACAAGCAAAGGGGAAATTGGCAAGGTTAAGTAGAGAAATTAGAGCCATTGAGAAATTGGGCTTTTTTGGTGTGAGGGATAAAAGTTGGAGCAAGATCGCTGGTCAAATTGGGGGGGGAGATCGTAATACGCTCAGGGTGGATGAAGCGGCACAAAGATTATCTGCTTTGAAAAGTCCATCAAACCAGGTAAACACAATAAAAATTTCAATGAGATCAAAACACAGGAGCGGTAATATTGTACTCAACGGGGAAAAATTTGAAATTGGATATCCTGGAAAATCATTATTCTCTGTGAATAAATTTGAACTCCGAAGGCAAGAATGTGCTGCATTAATTGGCCCCAATGGCTCTGGGAAAACGACTTTCTTGAAAACTATCCTTAAACAAATCAACCCAACACTGGGGGAGGTTCACCAAGGGGCAAGCCTAAAAATTGGCTATTTTGCTCAGGCACACGAAGAATTGGATCCAAATTTAACCCTAATCGAAGAGATAGACCGGATGGGTACTGGCATGTTGGAACGAGAAATAAGAGGCTACTTGGGAAAATACTTATTCTCCGGGGAAGACCAATATAAAAAAGTTGGGGTCCTTTCGGGTGGGGAAAGTGGCCGGCTTGCCCTGGCAAAATTGTCTCTCATGAATGCTAATTTCTTATTATTGGATGAACCAAGCAATCATTTGGATATACCAGCTCAAGAAATTTTACAGCAAGTTCTTGCCGAGTTTGATGGAACCATATTGATGGTCTCACATGATAGATATTTGATTGATGCGCTTGCGACACAAGTTTGGGATATAGATCCAATAAACCAAAGTTTATCGATATTTAAGGGTAGCTACAGCGAATATAAGGGGATCTTGGCTGAAGATGAGTTGAAAGGGGAAATAGAAATTAAAGAAAAATTCGTCTCTAAAAAAATCAGTGAAAACAATACAACTATTTCCAAACATGAAAAACAACGAGTGCAGAAAAAAATCTTGAGTTTGGAGGATAGAATTTTGAACATAGAAAACAAACTGGAAGGATTAGGGAAAAAACTATCTAAACCGTCTGAGAATTCTTCGGAAATCATTAAAATTGGGGAGGATTATGCTTATTATGAGACCGAACTTGAAAAAGCGTTGGAAGAATGGGAAAACCTTCAGTTGCAAATAAATATCTAATCCCCCCAACAGTATTGAAATATAATTTCATTTTACTATGTAGGCATAACTTTATATAAACGACGGTATTCCCAAAAACTTATCAATTTGTTTCGTTCTTCATCCCAAAGGTCCAAAAAGATTGTTTTCACACTAGATATCATTGTGAGAGTTTCAACATTTTGGAAGAGATTATTTTCCTCATAGGCTTTTTCAAGTAAATAATTTGGGATTTTTGGGCTAAGGTGATGGATATGGTGAAAGCCAATATTTCCCGAGAACCATTGCAAAACTTTTGGAAGTTTAAAGTATGAACAACCTTCAAGGGCAGCTTTCTCATAATCCCAATTATTATGCCAACGCCAATATGTATCTTCAAATTGATGCTGCACATAAAATAGGTAAACACCTGCCATTGAACCAATCAAAGAAATTGGCAATTGGATAATAAAAAATTCTTTGAAACCAATCAACAATCCCATTCCAACAGTTATTGATAAGAGTGCCAAATTTGTCCAATGAACGCTGGCCCTTTCTTTTTTATCTGTTTTTTTAGTTTTTACAGGGAAGCGATGCATGAATAAAAATACAAATGCGGGGCCAATGATAAATGTGGTGAAGGGATGCCTAAAAAACCGATACTTTATTTTTCCCCAATTATTCAAAGCCATATATTCATTCACAGTAATCGTTTCCACATCACCAATTCCTCGAAAATCAAGATCGCCGGAAGTGGCATGATGGATGGCATGTGCTTTACGCCAATGATAATAGGGTGTTAAGGTAATTATGCCAAAGATCGAACCCACAATATTATTGGTTTTTGTAGAGTTATAAAATGAATTATGCCCACAGTCATGTTGGATAATGAAAATGCGAACCATGAAACCTGCATTTATTATAGCGAGGCCTAATGTCAACCAATAGGAAACTCTTAAACTAAAGTACATTAATACCCATATAATAAGAAATGGGACTAAGGAATTAATTATCTGCCAGGTGCTTTTCCCAATATGCGGTTTTTGATATCGTTTTACGATTTCAATCCAATCAGATTTTGTTTTCTGAACCGCAGCTTTCACTTTATCCATCATAAAAAAACTCCTCGTAAAAAACTAATTAGCAAACTGGATAATTCAGATATATTTTACTCTATATTAGCAGGCTGAAACGGAAGGATTTATTACCAAATAATTGAATTGTTTTTTGGTTCAGGAAATAAGATATTATCTGGCGAATGTTTCCTCATCGCCGTTATAATTTTTTATTTGTGGCCAAATGCCAACGATCACAAAAACCCCCACAATGCATGCAATGCCCCCACTGACAACAGCAAAAATAGGTCCAAAGAATTGGGCAACGACCCCAGCTTCCAACTCTCCCAATTGGGGTCCACCCATGAAAAATATTTGATTTATGCTCACCATCCGACCGCGCAATTCATCAGGAGTTTGCAATTGTCGAATTGTGTTTCTAATTACGGTACTTACTGTATCGGAAGCCCCTACCAACATGAGGGCTAAAAATGCTAGCAATAAGGTGGGTGCAAGACCAAATAATATTGTGGCAATACCATATAAGATAACAAAACCCAATAATATGGGGCCTTGTTTACGGATTTGTTCAACTTGGGTTAAAAATACCGCTGTTATTGCAGAACCTACTGATTGGGCAGCTGAAAGAGTTCCATATCCGACCTCCCCCACATTCAAAACTTTGGTTGCAAAGATCGGTAATAATGCAGTGGCAGAAGAAAAAAATGTTGCGACAAAATCCAACATCATCGTGGATATGATAAGCGGAGATTTTTTGATGAAATTTACCCCTGATTTTATTGCCGAGAGCTCCACTTTCTGCCCCTTTGTTATCAACTGAGGTACATCGCCCAGCAAGATTAATGCGATGAATATTGCTATGTAGGAAAAGCCATTGATAAAGTATGTATAAGCTTGGCCAAGGGACGGCGCAGCTAAAACGATTCCAGCAAAAAGTGGACCGACGATGGAAGCCGTGGTGAATACCAAAGAACTAATGCTAAAAGCATTGGTAAGAACATCTTTAGGAACCAAATTTGGCGTTAAGGACTGGCGAGCGGGAAGATCAAACGAGAAAGTTGCCCCCTCAATTGCAGTCAATAAGTATAAATGCCATAAAACGATTTGATCAGTAAAGGTTAAATATCCAAGGGTAAGTGCAGTGATAGTTTGAATTCCCTGGGTAACGAATAATATCTTTTTTCGATCTGCTGTGTCAGCAACCACCCCCCCAATTAGAGAAAATAAGATCACTGGTAATATTCTAACCAAGCCCACCAATCCTAATGCAATTGGCGCATCTGATAAACTATTTACATGCCAAAGTAAAGCTGTAAATTGCATACGAGAACCGACAATGGATATGCCCATGCCGACAATTAAATAGACAAATTTCTTGTGTTTTAGTGACGGTGGGATTTTTATCATTTTGGAAAAGAGGTCTTTTTTTATGTGCCCCAATCTCTTAAATATAGAAAATCATACCCAAATGTGCGATTACTTAATTTTGCAATCGGGGGCATAACCCGTTTAAAATGGTTTCGCCTAATTCGATTCACCACAATATTAACGAATTTTTCATCAAATCCAGCTTCTATGCATTCTTTAGGTGTAAAACGTTCATCTACTAATAAAACTAATAATTTATCCGCCTCTTCATAGGTAAAACCAAGTTCATCTTCATCGGTTTGCCCTGCCCAAAGGTCCGCCGAAGGGGCTTTATCCAAAATTTCTGACGGAACATTTAGCGCTTTAGATAATTGACGTGCTTGGGCTTTGTAAAGATCTCCTAATGGATTGATGGCTGCCGCTGAATCTCCCCATTGGGTGCTATACCCCAGCAAAATTTCAGTTTTATTGCTGGTGCCCATGACGAGCCCGTTAAATGCAGCGGATTGATCATATAAAACAATCATTCTTGCACGAGCCATTACATTGCCGCGACGCACCTTTTCTTCTTCAGGAATTTCCTTGAGCAAAGGAGCGACCATATCAGTTATTGAATAAGTTAGGGATTGAATTCCGGTAGCATCGATAACTAACTGGGCGTGGTCCAAGGATTCTTGTGAAGAGGTTTCATATGGCAAACGAACGCCTAATACATTCTTTGCACCCAAGGCTTCAACGGCTAGGTAACAACTGAGCGTAGAATCTATGCCCCCCGATAAACCAATGACTGCTTTTGAAAAATCCACGCGGTTAAGTTCACTTTTAATAAATTCTGTAAGTATTTTTTTTGCTAGATCGGTGTTAATCGAAAGATCACTCATCATGCCGCAATTGTAGTCCATTTAATTGAAAAGGGAAACTTGATAAAATTACCTCTCAGAGTAAAGAACTCCATCCATATTTCCAACAAAGTCGGGCAAATTTTCATGACCTAGTTGTTGTCGAATTGCATATGCCTCACCCGTATGGAACCAATAATGATAGCAAACGCGCAGCAAGGTTTTCCCAATACTCTCATAATGTAATTTCCCTGGTATTATTTGCAAATGGTTGTCCAACATTTCTTCTTCAAGGGTATCTAGATATGTATCAGCTTTGTTTGTCACATTTTTCCATAATGCGCACATTTCTTGCATTTCTGGGGTGCTGGCAGGTTTCCCATATCCCACCCTAGCATTTAGATCTGGTGCAATATTTTCACCTTGTGCATTAATAACCCAATGATTATGCTCTTGGTTGGCTAAATGACCAATGATCCAGCTGATACTGTTCATTGGTTTAAAACGGATTAGCCCTTCGGGGTAATCGACCCCAAATAAACAGCGTTTAAATTCTTCCCGTGCAAAACGTAATTGAGTGACGATGGCAATTGTCATGAGATTTCCTTCTAATTCACTTATTTCAAAACAATTCAATATATCTTTCTGCAATTGAAATAACACCCAGTCAAAAAATAGTTTCATTAGGTTTACTTATAATTAAAAATAAATTTTCTTTCCACCAATATCCTAAAAGGAATATTCTTTTAGGTAAAATAAAGTAACAATGCAATTAAGGAAAAAATGGAAATAAAAAATAAAATCATTAACGATTTAGATTTGGCAAGACTAAAATTGATTTCTAACTTAGGGGATATGGATCAAGATCGAGAAGTTTTCCCAGGTTGGAGAATTAAGAATTTTCTAGACCATATTTCTGGATGGGATGAATTGGTAATAAAAATATTGGAAAGTCATCGATTTGCAAAAAAGGTGGAAAAGATTTCTGGGCTTAATGAGCATAATGCGGAATCTGTGGCAAATCGGGAATCTTTAAGCTACGAGGAAAGTTTAAGGGATTTTGAAAAAATTAGAGAACAGCTAAAACAGACCATTCTAGATTTTCCATTTTCTTTATTTGAAGAACCGATTAATTTTCCATGGGGAGGATCTGGTAATATTCAGGAAATGGTTGCTATTTTTTCTCACCATGAGCTGGAGCATGAGAAAGAAATCAAGGATTTCTTGAAGAACTAATCTAAGTCTAAGGTTGAGTGAAATTTACTGACCAAGAACCTAGCCAGCGGTCCCCATCGTCATTTTCACATTCTAAAGGAGATAGCCCAGGCAGTGATTCCCCCCCATCCGCTATACGGATAGTGTATGAAGTATCCGGTGACATCTCAAAATCTGCGTATCCTAAACCAAATTCAATTTTTAGACCCGTAAAAAAGCTATCTTGCCCTTGGTCCCAACTTGCAACAATTTTCTCACCTGGAACAGGTTGATTAGCAGAATTAAACACTCGCACCATGATCAAGGAAGTTTCTTGGTAGGCCGATTCACAAACCAAGGTGTAATCCCTTAAAATAAAGGCGGCGCCAACTGTGGGTGTGGGAGTTCTTGAGGCTAATGGCGTAAGGGTCAACGTGGGTGTTTTACTCGGACCGGCAGTTTGCGTAATTGTAGGTGACGATATTTGTGTTTCAGTGGGGATTGGTGTATTTGATGGTGAGATTTCTGGATTTCCGGAAAAACCATTTCCAATGTCTGCAGCTAAAATCCCCAAAGCACGGGCAATCAGGTCTGATCCTTCTTGTCCTAGCTCTCGTTGAGCCTGAACTGTCAAAGCTCTAATCGAGTCCTCATCCTGAAGTAAATCCAGCCTAGACTGCGCCCGGCCAAGATCTGAATTGGCTAAATAAGCAGAAGCGATCAAACCTCGATAATCATCCTTGAAATCAGAACGCAGGGTATAGAGTTCGGTTTCAAGAACTCCAACAGGAGAATAGACCCAAGAATAGAACAAACCAACCAGGAGCCCAATGATCAACCCTGTGATTAGATAAATGGGAGATTGGCGACGAGAAGGGCTCATTGACAAATCTCCCCACTAATTTCAATCCCTTTTATGCTTTCATATAAATTATTGATCAAAACCAGATCATCTGGTTCGTAACGATTTTCAACTGCAAAAACTGTGGCTTGCTCAATTATTTCTTTTGGGGAATTCCCTAGTTTTACTAATTGACATAAAGCAATTGAGGGGTCTTTTTCCAATAGATATGCTTCAGCAACCATCAACACGTAGTCTGCTTTATAATCCTCGCGTAAATCTGTTGGATTGGTATCCACCAATTTTACAGGGCTTATCACCCGCCCATAAAAAAGGCCGAGACTCAGTCCAATAATAATCATTAAGATGAATAAGATTATTCTTGAATAGCGCATATTGGTTTTATTCTGCCATAAACGTTGGTTGCGAACAAGTAGAATTGGTGGGATATTATTACAAGATTTCCTTTAAGGTCGCTAACAGTAAGGTAACATTTTCTTTTCTGCTGCTGTATCCCATTAATCCGATCCTCCAAACTTTGCCTGCAAGAGGACCAAATCCACCGGCCACTTCAATATTAAATTCACTCAATAACCTTTTTCTAACAGATGCATCATCCAGGCCAGAAGGGAGTTGCGGAGTTGAAAGAGTGGGCAGACGATAATCTTTTTCAACCAGCAGAGGTAAACCTAGATCTTCCAAACCCTGCCACAAAAGTTCGGCGTGTTTTTGATGTCGAGCGAACCGATTTTCAAGACCCTCTTCCACCACCAACCTTAGGGCTTCTCGAAGGGCATAATTCATGCTTATCGGTGCAGTGTGATGATATGTGCGGTTATCCCCCCAATATTTTTCGACCAAAGTTAGATCCAAATACCAATTTGCTACTTGTGATTTTCGGTTTTTTAGTGCTTCTCGGCCGCGTGGACCAATTGTTAGTGGGCCTAAACCAGGAGGACAAGATAGTGCTTTTTGTGTACCACTATATGCTATATCTACATCCCATGCATCGATCTCTAGGGGAAGTCCACCTAATGAGGTTACCGTATCTAGGACTACAAGAGCACCGTTTTCATGGGCCGCTTTAGTAATAGCCTGGATCTCCGGTTGACGAGCACCAGTAGACGTTTCTGCATGAACCAAAGCTAATAGTTTATATTTTTCTTTTTTCAAAGCAGTTTCAATTTCGGCAGAGTCAAATACTTCTCCCCAAGGTCGGTCGATTCGATCGACTTTTGCTCCATATCTTTGAGCCATGTCAATTAATCGCTCGCCAAAGTAACCGTTTACTGCGACTAAAACTTTATCACCCTCTTCGATGAAATTACATAAGGCGGCTTCCATGGCAGCCGACCCAGTTCCGGAAACGGGGATCGTGAGCTCATTTTCGGTTTGAAAAACTGTCCGAAGCATTTCCTGAACCTCATCCATAATTTTTATGAATTGGGGATCTAAATGGCCAATCAACGGTGCGGACATAGCACGTAATACTCTTGGGTCAGCCATACTCGGGCCAGGGCCTAATAATATTCTTGTGGATGGGTTTAGGTCAGTATATGTGGTCATGCGTGCAATCTCCTTAAAAATGGGGCATTTATCTAATTCGCTAGATCAGGGACAATTATAAAGGAACAGAGCCTTCCTGCCCATGGGTTCATTAAATTTGCGTTCCCAGACCCGCATAAAATAATCAAATCATTGTACAATTCAATAATGAGTAGCAATAATTCAAGCCCTCAATTAGTCATTCGCCGAAATAAAAGACGTCTAAAGTCCAAAAAAAAATGGCAATCAAGATTTTCAGGATTTGCTAAATTTTTTGCGATTGTTCTAAGCACAATTATAGCGATTGCCGTTCTTTGGGGGGTGAATTATTACAGTCAAATTAGTGTAAATCTTCCACCGATTGAGTCCTTACCAATTTTATTGGATGGGCCCAATGGCCAAATTTATTCCCCAACTCGAATTTATGATCGTTCGGGACAAAATCTATTACAAATAATAGAAAACCCTAATACGATCCATTCAAATTACATAAATTTAGATCGGACTCCTCCAATTATTGTAGATGCAATCCTTGCTGTAATAGATCCTGGTTTTTGGAATCATTCAGGATTTTATTTTTCCTTGGACCTTAGTTCCCCCACTATTGCTCAAATTTTAGCTGGAGATCTCTTGCTTTGGGGAGAGACATCCGGCACTACCAAAAGCCTCAGACAGAGTTTTTTAGCAGCACAAATAACTGAACAGTATGGCAAAGAAAAGATTTTAGAATGGTATTTGAATTCCGCTGACTTTGGCCAATTAGCCTTTGGTATCGATGAGGCAGCTTTTGTTTATTTCGGGAAATCTGCCCTTGATCTAACCTTGGCTGAATCTGCTATGCTTGCTGCGGTTGCTGAGGCTCCAGCTCTGAACCCAATTGATGCACCCGAGGTAGCAATTGAAAGGCAGGGGAAAGTTCTCCAAGGATTATTAACTCAAGGAATAATAGATATTACACAAGCAACTGAAGCCAATGAGGTTGCAATTCAAATTCAAAATAAAGCGACGGGGGAAGAATCTATAGCCCCAGATTATTTTGATATTTTATTAGATCAATTATTCTTAACTTTCGGAAAAGATCGTGTTTATCGGGGGGGATTGGAAGTTATCTCCACATTAGATTTTCGATTACAAAATGAAGTACATTGTTCAATCGAAACTCAGTTAGGACGGCTAAGCGGAATTTTGAATTTAGATCAGATCTCCGATAATTGTGAGTCTGCTAGATTGCTTCCACGATTGGGAAGGGATCAAATATCGGAAGGGTCAAACTTGGATGCAAGCGTGGTCGTTCTCGATTCGATTACGGGCCAAATTTTAGCCCTTGTAGGTGATGCATTAGATCCAAAACCACCCGGGACGATCCTTACACCTTTTATCTATATGACCGCTTTTACAAGAGGTATGAGCCCTGCATCTCTTTTATGGGATATCCCAAATAATATTCCTCCGGTGATTGAGGATAATAATTTATCTGAGATTGATTTTAAAGGTCCGGCTAGGCTTCGTACTGCTTTAGCCAATGATTACATTGCCCCTGCGATGCAAACCCTGACTCAAATTGGACCGGCAAATGCTTGGAGGACTGCGCAACAATCGGGATTAAAAAATTTGATCCTACCTTCTAACGAAGATTCTTATCGAATGATCTTAGATCAGGGAGCGATTAATATTCTGGAATTAACCCATGCCTTTAGTATGATCAGCAATCAGGGCACATTGGCAGGTCAAATATTAGAAAATAACAGCAGCAATTCCCCTTCTGCAAATGCAATACTTCAGGTCATGGATGTTGATGGACGGATATTATTGAATCAAATAATCCCAGAATCTCAAGGAATTGTTACCAACCAGGTGGCCTATTTAATAACTGATATTCTTTCTGATGATCTCGCAAGGCAACAAAGTTTAGGCCATCCAAATCCATTGGAAACTGGGCGCCCTTCCGCCTCAAAGATCGGACAAACGATTGATCTCACTGATGCGTGGACGGTCGGGTATAGTCCCCAGCGAACAGTAGGGGTTTGGCTAGGAACCCCAGAAACGGCATTAAAATCCCAAGGAATTTCCTCCACGATCGCAGCCGCGGGATTATGGAATGTCGTGATGAAAACGACCTATTCTGAATTACCCTTTGCGAATTGGGAAGAACCCCCTGGCTTAAATCTAATAACTGTCTGTGATCCCTCGGGACTTCTTCCCACTGAGGAATGTCCAGATTTAGTAAACGAAATATTTATAAGCGGTTCTGAACCCCTCCAGGAAGATAACCTTTATCAAAATATTTTAATCAATACTCAAACAGGAAGGCTGGCGACGGTTTATTCTCCCGCAGAATTTGTGGAAGAACATGTTTATTTGGTTCCTCCACCCTTTGCATTGGATTGGGCAAAATCCTCTGGTCTGGATATTCCCCCTACTTCATATGATGTGATTTTCAATGCAAATAATTTAGATGGTCCTGCGGTTATTAGCTCACCCGAAATATTTTCATATGTATCAGGAAAAATTACAATTGAGGGAAATGCAATTGGAGACAATTTTTCGTATTATCGTTTGCAAATTGGTGAAGGTTTAAACCCTCGACAATGGCTGCAAATTGGGGACAACTTTGAGGAATCCGTTGAACATGATGAGCTTGTAACTTGGGATACGACAGGATTAAATGGTCTCTATGCCATTCAACTATTGGTTGTGAAACAAGATCAAACCGTGGAATCTGCGATTGTGCAAGTTACAGTCGATAATCAGGCTCCTGAAATTCAAATTTCAGTACCTTTGGAGAACCAAATATTCCCCTATTCCTTAGAAAGGAATATAACAATACAAGCCCAAATTGGAGATAATTTGGGGGTCGATTTTGTTCAGGTCTATGTCGATAATCGTTTGGTATCAACCTTGACAGACCCGCCCTATGTAGCACCATGGAATGGCTTGTCTGGGAATCATGTTCTAAAAATTGTCGCAGCAGATTTAGCTGGAAATCAAGAAGAAGTACTCGTAAATTTTGAAATTAAATAAAAAAACTCATGGAAAAGAATCCATGAGTTTTTAATTGCTATTAATTATTGAATTAGTCTAAAAATTCAGCAGCAAAATAATTTACCATCCACTCACCGGCGCCACCATCAAATGTCAATAATCCAACACCAACTACACCTTCGGCAACATTAGAAATTGTAGTTTCGCCAGCAAATTCACCGTTAATGAAAAGGGAAATTTCATTGCCTTCGCAATATCCAACCATGAAATTGTCACCACTATCTAAACTTGATTGGCCTGATGCTAGGGTTTCAAACTCACCCGGATCAACTGTGTAATCCCAGAATCCGATCTCCCAAAAACCATCCGCATAGATTGTAAAGGAATATTCACCTTCTTCATTAGCTCGGCAGTAGACATCCAATGAAGAGTCTTCTGCACCACCAAGGAATGCAAAATCAACCTCTAATCTCACATCAGTGGCCCATAGATCTACATACGCAGCCATCCAATCATTTACTAGTGGCGCATACATGGTTAGACCAGGATCAGCGTATTCGAAACGATATTGGGGATCATTGGGTTCTTTCATGTCCACTACCCAATCTTCAATATCTTCGAATTCTGTAAAGTAAACATTTTCTGGAATTTCTTCGCTGCTATCTGGGACTGGCGTGTTTACAACTGCATTGTCCAAAGCAGTTTGAGTTTTTTGTAGGGATTCAGCGGTTGCATCTAAATCAACGTCACCTGAATTGTTGTTAGTTAATACTTCGTTGTTATCTAATTCTTGGTTGTTTCCATTATTTCCCGAAGATTGACAAGCCAACGATACCAGGATTAATGTACTAAATACAAATACTAATCCTTTTAAGTTTTTTCTGGATTTCATCTATTTCTCCTTAGATCAAGCAATTTATTCAGTCGTTTAAATAAAAATTAGGCTATATTATAATACTTTATTTATCTAAATTGGTAGAAAGAACTTGAAAAGATTCTATTACTAAAATCGTGTTCACTGAATCAACATTTTGGACACCAAATCCAACAATTCCTGAAGAATAAGTTGAGTCCTGAACTTCTCCAACTATTTTGCCATTTATAGAAAGGGTTAGCAAATCTCCTACGCACGATGCTGAAAATATATTCTTCTCTCCATCAGGATTCACCGAATCAGCCATCCCGGCAGCTAAACTAATATATTCTGAAGTATAGTAATCAAAAGACCCAATATCCCAAAATCCCCCATAGTAAATAAAGAAACGGTATTCTCCAGGCTCATTGGAACGACAATATAATTCTAAAGATGGCGTAGACCCTTTATTTTGAGTAACTTCAATATCGATCTGAGAATCATCCGTAAGGAACTGCTGGTGGGCTCGAAACCACCCAAAGTTATTGCTGAGGTTAATTTTTAATCCATCTTCTGTTAGTTCAGGGTCATATTGACGTCCTTCTACCGAAATGCCAGACAGCAACAACCAATCATCTATAGTGTCAAATTTAGTTGAGTAGACCTCCCAATCATTCATTAGGTCTGACTCCTTACTTTCCCCTGTGCTCCCTGGATTACCTTCAGAAGCTGTATTCGTATTATTTGAATTCTTAGTACCGATGCAAGCAGCGGCAAAAATTAAAGTTAGCAAGGTGATTAAGAAAGCTATTATTCTTTTTCTATTTCTCATTTAGAATCCTTTTTTGGAAAAATAGTACCCCTCATATATGAGGGGTACTTGAGAGTAAATATAATATAAAAAACCACATGGTACAAGGAAATTTAAATTTATTTTAATATCACAATAACCGAAAAAATTCGTTGGTAGATTAATTTCGACGAGTTCTAAACGTTTGTATTCCCGTAATTATTGCGAGGATCCCTAAAGCCCACTTTGTCAGGGTGATAATGTTATTTATCCGATTTTCATTGCCGAGATTCTTAGGTTCTATCTCTTCTTCTAAACCACTTTTGTTCTGCAAATCTGTATCACTTTGGTTTTCATCCTCGGTATCTTCATCTTCTACCTGGATGTCGGTCTCTGGGGCATCTGTGGGTATTGCAGTACCCGCTATTCGAGCAGCTGGAGTTTCAGAGTTTTCTTGCAAATTCGGTGTATCAGAAGATGGTTCCGCTACATCATTCGACTCTAAAGAGTCCGCCTGATCTTGATCATTTCCCAAAGCCTCATCAGCAGAGATTTCTGCTTCTGCTGCAGGGGCCATCTCCTCTTGGGGGGCTTCCATACCATCTGCATCGTCCATTGAAGCAACCATGGGCTCTCCCGCGCTCTCTTCAGCTAGATCTGCGGATGAAAAGGACACCTGATTTGCAACATCACTGACAGGCAGTGCTCCTTTATACATAAAATCACCAACAAATACCAAAGCAAACAATATGCTGGCAATTGAAGATACTAATCGCATAGTAGGATAGGAGGTGAAGGATCTTCTTTTTGAATTTACCATTTCAGGACGAAGGGTAAAATTGCGTGGAACCTTTATTTTGGGGGCATAATGAAGGACCTTTCGCGTGATTTTCAAATTATTAAAAGCAAACTTCCAGGTCTCATCCTCTTGTATTTTTGACTCAACTCTTAATTTTTCTTTTCCAGAAAGTTGGTTATCTAAATAAGCGGAGAGTAATTCAATTTCTTTCTGCTTTAGTTGTTTTTTCATCTATTCAGTCCTTCACTCTCTAAACGAAAAGATGAGGGTAAAAGTTCCCCAAAACCTCTTAGACAATCTTGCATTTTAATACGAGCCCTCGCCAAACGGCTTTTTACCGTACCCAAGGGTTTAGAAACAGCCTGAGCTACTTCAGAATAATTCATTCCTTGAACATCCACCAAAATTACAATGGTTTTAAACTCAAAATCAAGGTCATTCAAGCAATTTTGAATAGCGCTATTTAATTCTTCCCTCTCAATTGTGTGTTCTGGGGTTTCCCCAGGATCTGTTAACCAAACCGGGGATTCAATTTCCTCGTCCTCGTTGGTTACCGGTTCCAACGCAACAGTAGGTCTTCTTTTTAGCTTTCTTAATTCATCGTACCCTGCATTAGTAACAATCCGCATCAACCAAGCCTTAAAGGATCCGCCCTTAAAACTATTTATTTTTCTATAGGCAGAGATAAATGCATCTTGGGTGATATCTTCTGCAGCTGCGGGATCCCCCATCAAACGGTAGGCCACATTGAATGCAAGGTCTTGATACTCCAATACTAAGCGATTGAACGCATCCAGATCACCTTCTTTAGCATATTGGACCATTTCCGTTTCATCCACCCTGTTTTCTCCTAAAATATATGTAGAAAAGACGGAAGAGAATGATCCCAATTGCGGCTGATCCACCCATTATCACTGGAAATAGGGGAAGCATTTCTTGGCCAAGCCATATGGCTCGTAAAAAGCCTGCAAAAGGTGAGGCAAGCACCATAGCCCAAACAGGTCTCCATAATTGCTTAAAATCAGTTGTCTTTTTGTCTTCAAAAACACCCAATAAGGGAGCAATCAGGAACCATGAAATAATCCAGGGAATAAAGGTACTAAATATTCGCGTTCCCGCGGTTGTAAGAGTTTGATGATTTGAAAAACCTACAAGGGTTACCACAAATAATGTGATTGAATCCCCAATTATCAAGAGCCATTGATTTCTAGAAAAGCACTTTTCATTCATGCCCCATATATACCATACTAATTTATGCCGAGCTACTTAAATTTATTATTTTTCACAAATTTGCCCAATATTATTCTCGATGTTGCGACTAATTAATTTCACGGGTACAATAATTTTATAAAGAGGTTTAATCGAAGCAACAATGAATGACAATAAAGGCATTACTGACTTATACGTCCTCCCTATTTTGCAAATTGTTGGAGTAACCGCGGGCTTGGACCTCGTATTAAGTTGGTTTGGGGGGGGGTTAAACCTGTTGTCGAATTTTTTCTTTTTTAGTTCCGCAATATTAATCATTTTTTCTGTTTTTCCCCTTTTCTCCGATGGCGGCATAAAAGGGTTCAATAAAATTCGGAAGGAAGGACTTGTTTTGGAGCTTAATGAGGAAGAAATATTGAAAAAAAAGGAAGAAAAAACAAAAAGAATTCGAACAATTTATCGGTTTGGCTGGGCAGGTATTTTTTCTTTCATACTATCTGTCCTAACTTCAAGTATTAAATAATGAATAATACATCAAAAAAATTAATTATTACCTGTTCAATATTATTAGCAATAGCATTTTCATGCTTTTGCTGTGCCACAATATTCATTACCTCCATAATATCCATTTACCCCTCAGGTTAAGCATGGCTCTAGATATAAATCGAATAAAAGCTCTTTGTTTTGATGTAGATGGCACTTTGCGTGATACGGATGATGCCTATGCAGCAAAACTGTCCAAAATGATCTCCCCAATTTCTTGGTTCAGTTCAAATATCAATGTCTCACAGATTTCTAGAAAAATTATCATGAAAGTTGAAGGTCCCGCTAATTTTGCCTACAGTATTCCTGATCGACTTGGACTGGATGATGAACTGGCGGATATCAGTAATTGGCTTCATAAGGTGGGAATATTAAAAACTAAGAGGAATCATAACTATTTAATTATTCCCGGAGTTGAGGAAACTTTAAAAACTTTACATTTAAAGTTTCCAATGACTGTGATTAGTGCAAGAGGAAAGAGGGGAACGGAAGGATTTATTAACACTTATAATTTTTCTGATTTTTTTATTGCAATGGTTTCTGCTCAAACTGCACATCGGACCAAACCACATCCTGCACCGGTGATCTGGGCAGCAAATAAAATGGGAGTTCCCCCAGAAAATTGTCTGATGATCGGGGACACCACTGTTGATATTGTCGCCGGAAAACGTGCCGGGGCACAAACAGTAGGAGTATTATCTGGTTTTGGGGAAAAAGAGGAATTACTCGAAAAAGGTGCGGATTTGATAATCAATAGCGTTGCTGATCTACCTTCGATACTGAAAAGTAACTAATATTTTTGGTTAAGAAATTTCTCCGCCCAAATAATTTTATTGATGACAAATTATCGAAGTAAATCCTCGAATCCCAATCTATAATGTAGTTGATGAATATAAAAAATCGCCTCTTCCAATTTTTGTTAATATTCTCCATTATCGGTTTGTCAAATTCACCAGTAATGGCACAATCTGGTGGAAGGTTTTTTCCTGAAACAAACCATTGGGTGGAGGAACCATTTTTATCTTTTTATCAGAATACGCCAAGTGCAGAATATATTTTTGGCTATCCAATTACGGATGCTCATGAAACTAGTTGGGCTACAGTTCAATATTTTCAAAATGTTCGCCTTGAGATTGATCCGGAGGGGAAGGTCATTATATCTCCACTTGGTGATCTTTTTTACGAACCAGATGCTGGAATCATTTCAAATCAGGGCAAATCATCCAATTCAAATTGTCAGAAAGAATTTGGATGGGAATTTTTGATCTGTTTTGAATTTTTAGATTTTTTTAATACCCAGGGTGGGGAAAATATATTTGGAAAACCAATTTCTGCTTTGGAATATAACAATGAAATTTTGGTTCAAAATTTCATAAATGCTAGGTTTGAATGGCTACCCAATCAAACCGACGGTCATAGAGTCTCCTTATCAAATTTAGGAACCATGTTTCTATCTGCCATCGGTGAAAATCAAGATAATGAAATTATATCGAATGAAAATTCCTCGGATGTTGTTGAAGAACTAAATATCTGGGGAGTCGTTTCAAAATTGGTGACATCCAAAGATGATCTTCAAACCTTAACCGTTTATGTTCGAGATCAAAATAATAAACCGGTAAAAAACGTAAATTTATTTGTCAATATTTTCTATTTTAATAATTCGGATAATCCTCAACAAACGGCCCCAGTATTCACTAATTCAAACGGCTTAGCAAAAATTGATTTCCCTGTACTAGAAAATACAATCGGGGAAGTTCAGATGATTATCGTTGGTAATTACAAAGTGATTACACAATCTACCAGAAGTTCTTTTTATATTTGGTATTAAAAAACACTCAGTTTTTGTATCCTGAGTGTTTAACTATTTAATTGAAGAATTATTTATTAATTGTTAAGATTTTATCCGAGCCGTTGAAGCATAGTTCGATACCGATTATGGTCTTCAGGGTTTAGCATCAAAATTGCGCGTAATGCTTCTTTTGCTCCCTCCATTTCACCTTTCGCCACAGATTTTTCAGCAACCTTATCCCATTGAACAATGGCTTCCTTGGTCTGGCCGATTTGTTGGTGGATTTCTGCCAAACACTTCCTAGCATAAAGCATTTCTGGATTACTATCAATAATTTTATTTACAAAAGTAATCGCATCATCATCATTCCCATTGCTTGAAAGATAAAAGAGGTAACTGTCCAATTCTGAATTGGACTCGACGGGTTCGCCTAACCTTAAATTGACTTCAATAAGTTGAATACGGGCTTGTTCCTCTTCAGGGTTTATTTTACAAATTTGTTTATAAACTTCAACTGCTTCTCGCCAATCTAATCTCTGTAAATCAATATCTGCAATTTTGTGAAGGATCTCAATTTTCAAAGAGTCCTCCGCCTGATGTTCTTCAGCAACAATTAATGCGGATTCATATGTATCTCTGGCAAGGTCCATTTTCGCTAAACTATAGTTGACCTCAGCAAGTTTGATATATTCTCGAATGGCATCATTCACATTATCCAGACTTAATAACCGTTTGATCAATCTATGTCTTACTGAAACTTCCAAAGGAACAATATCCACAATACGCCTTAATAATTCAATGCCCCGCCGTTCTTCACCGCGTGTGAAATAAGCAGTAGAAACTGTGGTGAATTTCTTAATCGCTTCTTTTGTCCGGTTTTGTCGCATTAACAATTCACCCATATAAATATGAAGGGGTAGATAATTTGGTGAAACTGACAAAATATTATAGGCTTCTTCCATGGCAGATCTATAAAAACCCTGTCTGGCAATTTGGTAAACAGAAGACATGGTTTGAACCATTTCCGTACTTTCTGGTTGGGTTAATATCTCTGCCAAAGAAACGACCAAGGTTCCAGTAATTGCGCTTGGTAGTTGAGAACGTGCTTGTTTTACCTGATGTTTCCAATTTGTTTGGATCAGTAATTCCTCAATATTTTTATTTAATTGTGCCAAGGTCTCCTGGTCATCATCAAGACTGACTGAATCAATTAGCCTATCATACTGCTCACCCAGTATGTCAAACAACTCAGGCTTTACAACTGACAGGTCAGCAATTTTTAGCGCACGTAAATATTGGCGATTTGCATCCAAATAATTATCCTCATCATTGAAATAATCTGCAATCAATAAATGGGAAGCAAGTTCATATTCAGAATCTAATTTGGATTGCTCAAAATAGGGTTGGGCTTTTTCTTTTTTCCCCAACCGATGATAAAGGAGACCAAGGTTGAAATAAGCGGCAGGAAATGTGAGCCCGTAGTCTATTGCTTTCCTTAATTCTTTGGCTGCTTTTCCATCGGCAGCACGTGATTGATAGTCAATGGCGAGGCCAAGATGTACAGAAACCTTATTGAAGTCAATATCATCCACATCGACTTTACCTTTTAATATACTCATCAAGCCTTTATTTGAATTCTCATCAAGATCGATATTTTCGTCAGTGACATCAAAAAGTAATCCGGCCAGAGCAATCAAGGCTTTTTGGCGAGCCTCAGCAACTGGGTTTGGACTATCTTGATTGACATGAAAACTTGATGAACTATCCTCTATTCCTAAAACTGAATCAAAATCCTCAAGACCAGTACCTAATTGCTTTATTGTTGGTTTGGGAAGAGTCTTATTGTTTTCAATAAGTTTCAGTGCCTCTTGGGCATCCACATTATTTGGATCAGATTCTACAGCTTTCTTTACAGCTTGGAGGGCTTCGCCCACTTGACCAAATTCTTGTAAATAAGCCGCCAGGGTTATATATTCTTGAATTGCTTGCTGCTTTCTACCCAATCGGTCTTGTACAACGGCCAATCGAGAATGTGCCTTTAAGTGTTTTGGGTCCAATTTGGTGACGCGCTTCCAGTTTTCAATTGCTTTTTCGGCGTCTCGGATTTTTAGATGGAGGTCGGCTGCCTGCATAGATGAATCTATTGCTTGATCAATATCATCCATTCTTTGATAAATATCAGCCATTTTTTCAATCGATAAAGGATCTTCAGGGGATATTTTTGCCGCTCTTTTGTAGCAAACCAAAGCTTCGCTATATTTTTTTAGTTCATATAAAGCTAAACCAAGGCTTGTGATCGCCATTGGATTTGAAGGATTTTGTTCTACCGCCTTCCGATAAAGATCTGCCGCATCACTCCATTCTTGATCCCAAGCTGCGGAATGCCCTTGTATCATTGCATTATGAAAAATCCCATCATTTTCGGCCATATTCAAGATTAAATCTCCAATTTTTCCAAACTACCCCAATTGATTCCAGCTTGTGCATCTGTCTTCAAAGGCACTTTCAAAGGATAGGCTGCTCCCATTTTGTCCATTACCAATTTAGCAGTTTCTAATACTTCATCATCAGGGCATTCCAATACTAACTCATCATGTACCTGAAGCAGGACTTTTGATTTTAAGGTAGATTTACTTAATGCTTCAGCGACATCAATCATCGCAATCTTTAATATATCTGCCGCGGTTCCCTGGATGGGTGCGTTAATCGCTTCTCTTAATTGTCTGTTGCGTATTAATTGATTTTTTTGCGTTTTTAGTCCATAGAAATAACGTCTTCGGCCTAATAAGGTTTCAACAAATTCGTTTTCTATAGCCTGTTCTCTTAACTCATCAAGGAACTTTTTTACTCCAGGAAATTGATTGAAGTAGGCTTCCACAAAATTTTCTGCTTCTGCAAGGGTAAGGTCGGTAGTGCGTGTCAGACCAAAAGGACTCATGCCATATATCAATCCAAAGTTGATCGCTTTTGCATGCCGCCGATTGTCGGAAGTAACCTCATCTAGCGGAATTTCTAAAATGGCAGCGGCAGTTGTGTTATGAATATCTTGATCCGCTTTGAATGCAGAGATCATCGCTTCATCATTTGCCATATGCGCGACCACGCGAAGTTCTACCTGAGAGTAATCAATGGCCAATAAATTGTTTCCTGGGCTAGCTACAAAAGCATTCCTTACCTTGCGGCCTAATTCGGTTCGAATGGGAATATTTTGCAAATTTGGATCGTAGGAAGCAATGCGACCTGTTACCGAGCCTGTTTGGCTATAGGAGGTATGGATTTTTTTAGTCACTGGATTAACTTGATTGGGAAGAGCTTCCACATAAGTTGAGTTAAGTTTGGCCAATTCCCGGTATTCCATGACCAATTCAACGATCGGATAGTCCTTCCTCAAGTATTCCAATACACCAACTGCTGTGGAATAATGCCCACTTGCAGTTTTTTTTGCGCCCTCTGGAGGTGTGATTCCTAAGCGAACAAAAAGAGCATCAGATAATTGTTGGGTTGAATTGAGATTAAATTCTTCACCCACTGTTTCAAAAACCTTTATTTTGATCTCACCCATTCGAAGAGTTAGTTCATCTGACATTAAATCAAGAAATTTGGTATCTAGTCCAATTCCAGCAATTTCCATTTCGGAAAATATTTTGATCAGGGGCAATTCCAACGTATTAAATATTTTCTCAGATTCAGTTTCTTTTAGCGATTTCTTTAAGCCGGGAATCAGCCTTAATACAACTTCTGCATCTGCGACCGCGTATGGAGCTGCTTTTTCAATGGATACTTGGGCCATGGTGATTTCTTTTTTACCCGTCCCGATCAATTCTTTAATGTTTGTCATTTCAACGTCGGCATTTACCCATGCCAAGTTTTTTAATCCAAGATTTCTTGAACCAGGGTCTCTTAACCATTCTGCGATCATTGAATCAAAACTTAGGGGTTCTACGTCCAGCCCATAGCGCTTAAGCATTACATAGTCATATTTTAGATTATGCCCGGCTTTTTCAATTTTGGGATCGGTCATCGATTTTCTTAGAGCTTCGATCACATCTTCTATCGGGAGTTGAGTCCCTTCATCATGTCCGACAGGAATGTAATACCCTTCTTTCGGCTTGACTGCTAAGGAAATACCCACAAGATCTGCCTGCATTTTGTCGGTGCTGGTCGTTTCTGTATCAAAAGCGATAATTTTGGCGGATTCCAACTCCTTCACCATTTCGGACAGGGTTTCTGGTGTATCCACCAATATGACATTCGTATCACTTTCAACTGGCTCAGAAGTGGATGTGCTTGCTTTGCCACCAAAGAGATTTAGTTGCTCGCCACTTTGAGCAGGAAGCTCCATACCCAATAAATCCATAACTTTGACCAAACGTTGCATTAATGTGCGGAATTCTAATTCTCTAAATAAATCTTGGACAGCTACAGGGTCAAAATTTGTTATTTTCGCTTTTTCTAAATCTAAGTCAATCTTCAGATCTGTTACGATTTGGGCTAATTTTTGACTTAAATAGGCGTTATCTTTATCTGTTTCTAATTTTATTCGTTGTCCTGGTTTTAATTCTTCTAGGTTTTGATATACGCCATCCAATGTATCGTATGCATTGAGAAGTTTTTCGGCTGTTACTTTCCCTACTCCCCTTACTCCAGGAATATTATCTGAAGAATCTCCCATTAGTGCTTTATAGTCTACAACTTGGTCTGGACGAATTCCTAATTTTTCAACAACTTTTTCAGGCGTATAATCTGTAGATTCCGAAATCCTCCGTCCAGGAAGACTGACAATAATTCTTTCCGTAACCAATTGTAAAAGGTCACGGTCGCCGGTAATGATCTTTACGCCCAACCCCTGTTCGGCTGCCGCTATCGATACACTTCCTAATACGTCGTCCGCTTCATAGCCCTTTAATTCAAGGCGAGGTATATTGAACACATCTACCAATTGCCGCATTCTTTCGATCTGAATTCTCAGATCATCTGGCATTTTTTCACGTGTTCCTTTGTAATCAGGAAAAATTTCATCCCTAAACGTTTTTCCCACATCAAAAGCAACTGCTAAATAATCTGGTTTTTCAGTTTCTAGTAAACGCAATAACACACTTGTAAAACCAAAGACCCCTGCTGTCGGTTCCCCGCTCTTGGTGATCCACCGATCACCACCGCCCCCGGCTGTTAATGCAAAATACGTGCGGTAGGCTAAGGCATGTCCATCGATGAGATATAGGGTTTCAGGCATAATTTATTTTATTGAAATAATGTAGTTTGCGGTGTTTACTTTATACACCTTGTCGTGTTCGAGAATTTTGGATAAAGTCTGAGATCAATTTTACGGGGGGTGGCTGGTTTCCATTCATGATCAAATAACCAGGTGCCCAAAAATCACCAGATGGATTTGTGCTTTCCAACCGAGGAAAATCTGAAAACATTCGGCGAGAGGTGTGCTGGCGAATAATTCTGATCAAATATCCGGGAGATGTGGAGGGTGGCACATTTACGATCCATTGAATATATTCGGGGCGTATTGATAGCTGCTCCAGACGCCACCCAAAAGCCAAACATAATTGAGTGACCCATTCTGATAAGCGGCTTGCCCGGTTGCCAGTAAGGTAATGCTCTTTCAATCTTGGAATTAGGACGCAAGCATAGGTCAAATTATAGAGCGAAGGTGATACTGATTCCAGAACAAGCCCTGGGGAGGGGTCACGATCCTCGTCAACTTGAGATAGCACCGTTTCGGCCAATACTTCATCTGATTTCTCATCGGATTTTTTTTCTATTTTAATTTCAAAATCAGGGTCAATTGCTGAGGGACTTATCTGAGTTTCATCCAAGACCGATTCAACCCGACTTTCATCCTCTTTTTTACTTTGTTCGGTTACATCATCCTCGGAAATTGTATGATCTGGCTTTGATACTTCAATTTCCTCACCATTTAATAACTCATCCAAAAAACCGACATTGTCCGGCAAAGTTGAATTTTTTGGTTCTTTTTTTCCAAAGTTCCCCATTTTTTGGCTCTCATTCACGATATTACTTTCAAAATATTCTTTTGCGGGGGCATTCTTTAGATTGGTTGCCATTTTATTGGCTTCATTTCTTATTTTACTAAATGGGATTTCTGAATCAAACACCATTGCGAGCACAAATTCTTCACCCAGGCTGGTGGCATAGAGCATATAATCCCTATCCGTTTCACCCAGATGTATGAACCTTGCCAAATCACTCCCCCCCCCATTTACAAAATACATTTCTACGGATTGTGCAAGTTCTTTTGCTGCTGGCTGGGAGAGTTCTCCTGCATAAGCCCAGATATCCTTCCCCCGAGTAATAATGGAGGCCTGTGAGGATGCTTCTAGAGAAAGACGAGTAAGATATTGTGCCGCTAATGATACATCCTCGAACCAACCTGGGGATCCTTCTAAATCGGGGTCAGGTACAACGGGCTCCAGTTCTTGTTTCTCTAAATTTTTTAATTCTTCTTCTGATTCTTTTTGATCTTTCTTCTTGAGAATTTCTTCAATTAAGGATAGAAGATCAGGGTTATAGAAGGGTACTGGGAGGAAACCATCCGCTTGAATATCTTCGTTTTGATCAGAGTTATTTATATCCCCACTCGGGATTACAATCAGAAAAACATCTTTCTCAATGGCTCTAATTTGGTGGGTTAAATCTAGAATTTGAATATCTTCTAATGCGGCATCTACAATGCAAAGTGCAGGCGCATGGATTTTCATCTGCTTCATCGCATCCGCCCCATTTTTCACCAGGGTAATAGAATAACCACCAGAATCATGGATGATCTGGCTAATTAATTCTCCAAATCCCTCATTGGGAGTCGCAACCAATATTGGTACTTTCATAGGTAATATCAGTTTATCATGTCCCAGAATGCCAAACAAGAGACTTAGGGTTTCAAATGCATTGCGGTTTTATATCAATCGTACAAGAGAGTTTATCCCTTCAAATTACTCGAATTTCTGGATCAATTCTAGCAATTCCCCCCATTCTTCCTTAAAAAAATGAACGGTCAAATTATTCAACTGTAAATGGTAGGTAATCTCCCCATCCGGCTCTTCAACTTCCCAGGCAATATAGTTTTCAGTTTCGGCTAAAGTTTTGGTTTTCATGTCTTCACTAGGTTTTGTCATTAGGTTTTCCTCATAATAAATTTTATATTCATTTTGCCTTACCCACACATTATACTCTGATAGCTTATGCAGTTATATATTTAATTACCACCTCGTCAGGAAGAGTTAAATAAAAAAGACCCAGCAATTTAATCGCTGGGTCTATATAGCTAAAAGTTCCTAATTATCCATTTCTTCCAAAATAGCAATATCTTTTAACAAATTTTTTCTTCGAGAGATCAAACTCCAAACATATAAGAATGTAGGACCATAGATAAAAATAAAGCCCAAAATCATGTAATCCGTTGTTTCTGCTGGTGCTAGTAATAAAGATAACATTTTATCTTCTCCTCTACATATTCGCTTTTACTTTGAGTTGTTCGACTTTGTCTTGCAATTGTCCAAGTCTAATTCGGTGCCATACAAGGGAAATTGCGACAACGGTAAAGGTAAACAAACTAAAGAAGAATGCAATTCGCATATCTCCAGTCATTTGCATGTCCACAGCTTCGCCATTTTCGCCACCAGCACCAATTACGATCGGGTGAATGGTTCGCCAAATTCGAATGGAGAAAAATGAAAGAGGGACACTCACAAATCCGATGATTGCATATACTGCCCCAAATCTTGCTCTGCGGTTGGGATCATCAATTCCAGCGCGTAGCATTATATAGGCAATATAGACCAATTCAGCAATTGTAGCTGTAACTAGTCGGGGATCCCAAGTCCACCAAGTATTCCAGATCGGGCGAGCCCAAATGGATCCGGTGACGATATTAATAAAGGCGAATACCAATCCGACTTCGATGCCAGCCAATCCAACAATATCCCATTTTCGATCTTTGGTTTTTAGATATGCAATTCCTGCAAAGACTGCTAGCAAGAATCCGATCGATCCGATCCATGCCATGGAAACATGGAAATAAAACACTCTTTGCACATTACCCATCACTGCTTCCATGGGGGCAAAGAAGAAGACCAAATATGAGGCAACTAACAGCAGGATTACAGATGCCCAATCAAAAAAGGTCAACATTTTTGGTTTTTCATTCATAATGATTACTCCTAAAAATTTATTCTTCTACAATAAAATCGAAAAGCATATACCCCAATGCTAAAAAGATTACATCAAAAACAATTAACATTCTAATTGAAGGCCAAACGAACATAAACTCTTGGGCTTGTAAGAAATTTCCACTAGCCCGAACAGCATTAATCACAACCGGTAAGACTACCGGGAAAAGCAAAATTGGTAGCAGGACGTCCCTGGACCGAGATTGAGCAGACATACTCGAAAGAAAGGTGCCCACCACAGTATATCCGATCGATCCCAAAACAATAACCAAGATCACTCCCCAGTTGAATATTTCAAAATAATTATAAAAAACTGCAAACAAGAACAATACTGGGATCTCAACCATAAACATGAAGAACAGGTTGCCAATTACTTTTCCAAAATAGATCACTGATCTGTCTACTGGAGCGAGTAATAAGCCATCTAAACATCCCCGATCTTTTTCAACTGCCATCGACCGATTGAGACCCAAAGTGCCAGCGAAGACAAATGCCACCCATAAAATCCCTGATGCAACGTTCGTACGTTCACGTATATTTAATTCGAAAGCAAAGTTGAAGATCAGGATTACGAGAAAGGAGAAAATCCACATCGCAGAAAGCAATTGAAAACTCCTTCCTTCTGCCTTTAGGTCTTTCCATACCACAGCCCACATGGATTTAAAGAAGGGAGTGGTGACCCGCACTTTTTTACTTCTTGTTTTTACGGTCACGTTTTTTCTCCTCTTCCTCAATTTTTGATCTTTCAATCGCATCTCTATAAAAAGCGAGTAAGCCATTTTTAGAAATATTTTTTTTATTTGTTGAAGCGATCACCTTCCCCTTAGATAATACGTCAAACCGGGAAGCCATGTCCTCTGTTCTTACCAAATCATGGGAGGTCATAATTACGGTACGCCCTTCTGATGCGATCGTTCTGAGAACATCATCTAATATGCCACTCGCATCTTGGTCCAGACCAGTATAAGGTTCATCTAAAAGTAAAATTTCTGGGTTATGCACGACAGCTCTACCGATTGCTAACCGTTGTTGCATCCCCCGAGAAAATGTTCGAACCAGATCGCCCCGCCTTTTGGACAACCCAACGACTTCCAACATCTCATCGATTCTTTTACCAAGATCGTTCACATTATACATTCTGCCAAAGAATTCTAAATTCTCTTCAGCAGTGAGATCGCCATAGAGCAGTGGTTGATGGGAAAGTACACCTAACTTGCTGCGTACAGCTGCCGCATGTTGGGGTAATTGATATCCTGCTACTTTTACATCGCCAAAGGAAGGCATTGATAAGGAAGATAGAATTCTCAAAAAAGTTGTCTTACCTGCTCCATTTGGTCCTAGGAAGGCGACAAATTCTCCGGGTTCAACATCAAAGTTCATACCTTTTAAAATGGTCTTTAGACCAAACATTTTTACAAGGTTTTTTACTTTTATCATACTCATTCGTGTCATCCAAAACCAAATTTGGTTTTAGTTTTCCTCATCCAATGCAACTTGCAGTTTTTCTTTTAAGATCTGGCGTTTGGTTTGATAATCTTCTTCATCGATATCACCATTCTCAAATGATTTATCAAGAGCGATGATCTCATCCACTATTGAAGCAGAATCCTCTTCATAAACATCCTCATCATATTCATAGTCTGAGGATTTCCTGCGCCACCATATGACTACCCCAATCACCACTACGGAAAATCCCACAATACCGATAATCAGACTTTGGGAATTATTATCAAAGTCTATTCCGGAAGGATTAGAGGGGTGACTACCTTTTAAACTTACTTCTAGTGAACCCGTTTGTTGATCAACACCATAAGACCTAAACTGCAAACCATTCAAATCCTGGATGCCTAACTCAACAATATTATCCGTTTTTATTTCGATATCATTGCTAGGAATAAACATCACGAGATCATCGATCGGAATATCAAAATTTTGAGATATGGTTAGGTCTTTGTCATAAGGCATTTCAAATGCGTAAACAACCTGTGCCCCACCTTGACCCGGAAGGATGGGTTGTAAATCGCCAAATCCTTCGTCTGTTTGAATAAATCGGCCCGCCCCTAATTCATCATTTTCAAAAACAAGATTTTGGGCACCATGCGGCAGGTCAAACAAAAGGACTGGCTCTGTTTCACTTATTGGTGTAATTGTTTTATCGCCAATATTAGATAGCAGCCAAACTTGCACAACCTGCACAATATCTGGCGTATCAAATACAAAGAAAATGTGGAGGCGATCTGCAATTAGATTAGATTTATCAGTAGTAGTCTCAAATATAGTGATCGATACTTCGGTATCCCCAACTCCAGGTTCCAATTGCACAAAATCTGATCCGTAAGTCGCCCCGCCAAATTCCACATTGGCAAAAATGACCATTCCAGAAATAACTTCAATATCTTCAAAGACAAAACTTCCATCTTCATTTATTTCAGTTGAAACATCTAAATTCTGTTCGAAGTGGTCAAACCCTAAAAGTTGAACTGTCAAATCCTCTGGTAATTCAACATTATGACCCGAAAAAATCATGCCAGAGAGAGTCATTGTTTCAATCCCATTTTCATTTAGCGGCTCTTCAGTTACCGGATCATCAGCCGCCGAATCTTCAATTACAGGTTCTTCGGAATCTGTGCCTTGAGGGATATCAATTGCTGTATTTTCAAAGCTTGGAGTGAAAACTAAAGATTGAATATACCCAGCCACTGTAAAGTATTGATCCATATTCAAATCTTCAATGGCATGCCATTCAGGGCCCATTCCTGGAGCGGTAAATTGAACAATTTCTACAGCTGAGATATTGACCATTTTTTCAGCATCTGTAAAATCTGCAGCGTCATCCGAATCAGGACCGTCCCCTCTTCCCTCAACACCATGACAGGCCGAACAATTTTCGAGGTATACATTTTCACCATCGGTAAGTATGGACTCATCCAAACTAAATCCATAAATATACGATAAAACATCCCAACGATCTTGCTCATCTAAACTGCCTGAAAAAGGAGGCATAAAGCTATTCAAGTTTCCAAGAGTTACCATACTAAACCACTCAATTGGAGAGGCCATCATTGACACATCAAATGTACCAATTGCAGGAACTTGTACGGGTAATTTGTCTGCATCAGGTCCATCCCCTAAGCCAGTAACACCATGGCAGGGAGCGCATTTTTCTACAAATGTTGCCTGGCCTGCTACTGCATCAGGTGCGTTGGCGGGATATTCACCCTCTAATACTTCAAATTCGGTCGGTGGGGCAACTGATTCTGCGCCAGGAGGTGGGGTAATATCTCCAGCTAAAGATGCGCTACAAGCAGAAAGGCCCAATACTATGATCAGGCCTAATAATAGGATAAATGATATTTTTGGTTTCATATATTACTCAATTAATCTAAAGTTGTACCGCATTTGGTACAAAATTGGTCTGATGATAGGACTTTTTGGCCGCAATTATGGCAAAATTTTTCCTCGTTATTTGTAGAAACTTCTCGGGTGTTTTCTTTCCTTGCCGCAATGATCGTTTCAAGAGGATCATCCATGTCCACAGAAATTTTCTTTGCGTCCGCACGCCGAGCTGCAACAGTCGCCTCAAGGCGATCGCTTGCATCCCCACTAGATCCTTCATAAAAAGCATCCAATTGACGGAGAATATCCGCACCACGTTCGAGCATGCTATTCCTTTGAAGGGGATAGATCTCTTCTGGAATCTTTTCCAGATCATAGTCGAAATCTAATTCCATGAGGGCATTTAAAATTCTGTCTCTTTCTGCTAACAGGGCTGAAAGGGTATGCTCTTCTTCACTCACATATAATGATTTCTTTTGGCGAAAAGGCATGGACACATATACTGCCACCAAAATTACCAATGCTAAAACTAATAAAATCGATCCTATATCCATTTTTTATTTTCCAATTTTATTTCATTATTGGTTGAGTACATCATCAACCATTGAAATGATCTCCTGATAAGTCTGGAAAGGTCCAATTTTCACCCGACCTAAAACACCTTCTTTATCAATGATATATGTTTCTGGTACCCCTGTGGTACGGTAAGACTGCGATATCCTGGTACCTAAATCAGGTCCATTGGGATATGTAATGCTGAATTTTTCCAAATATTCATTTGCTTCATTGGTGGTATCAGTCCAGTCCACGCCAAGGAAAATTACATCTCCCCTTGGCTCATAAAATTTCCATGCGGCTTCAAGATCTGCTGCCTCTAGTTCACAGGGCTTACACCATGAAGCCCAAAAGTTTAGTAAAACGACTTTTCCCTTCAATTGTTCTGAATCAAAGGTTTCGCCCTCAAAGGAGGTGAGGGTGAATTCTGGAGCCATTGCACCAATCTCAATGGTACCTTGTTGGGACTTAGCAAGTTGTATGTAGACTACACCAAGTAAAGCCAGTACAAAGACCCATGCGAGGATTCTTCCAAAAGAAATTTTTGGTTTTCCCTCTTGATTTTCTAGAATACTATTATCTTCAGTCATTTTGAGGATTACCTCACAACCTTTTCTTTAATTCGTTTTCTAATTGAGATTGATAATCATCTTCATCTTCTTTTTGTTCTTCCACAGCTTCTGCAACCATAGGATCTGTAGTTGGCTTTTGTTTATTTTTCATATAGCTGAAAACAACAAAAGCGAAAATCAAAATTGCAGCTGGGGGGACAATGTAAACCAACCAATTTAATCCTGTCCTTGGTGGTTGCGCCAAAACTCTGTCTCCATATTGCAAGGCAAAGAAATCATAAATCTCCTGATCACTAAATCCATCTCCTAACATATCAGAAATTTGCTGCCGCCATTGAGCACAGGCTGCTGTTCCACATACGTCAAGAGGAATGTTTTCGCAAACGGGGCAATACATGTTTTTCGCTAATGAATTGACCTCATCATCTGTCGGGGGAGTATTATTCTGCGCGATTGCTGGAGTAACTACCACCAGGGTCAATATAATAATCAATCCCAATATCCAATATTTTTTATTCATCATAGCTCTCAATTTAGACCTTCTCGGAGGCTGAAACAGATTTTTTTGCCCTTTTTGGGCTATCTTCTTTCTCAGGCCAAGCGGCTACAAAAGTTCCTAAAATAAATATGATCGATCCGACCCATAACCAATTAACAAGAGGGTTATGGTAAACCTTAAAGGTGGCATTTTTTGTTGTGATCGGTTTCCAATCTGCCATAATCACATAGAAATCATCTTCCATGGTACTTCGCACACCGGGTATGGTCATTGGTTGCTGAGATTCATAGAAAAAATCTTTTCGAGGATAAAGTTCTGTTAGGAATTCATCCCCTTCATAAACTTCAACAACTGCGCGGGCCACATTACGGTTATCATCCGTATCAAATTCTGATAAAGATGTATACACCATCGTATAAGGTCCTAATTCCAAGGATTCGCCCAGGGCTAGTGACCCTTGAGTTTCAGTCTGGAACACTTCTAATCCAATGATCCCAACTGCCATAAAAATTACGCCAAGGTGAATAATATATCCGCCATATCGCCGTCGATTTCGACCCATCAATGTCCATAAGGCGACAAAGAAGTTCTCTCCAGCCCTTTTATGACGTGCCATCGCACCTTTATAAAATTCATAAAGAGTAACCGAAAAGACAAAGGCACCCATCCAGAATGTTAGTATGGCAGCCATGCTGATCATCCCTGTTAGGAGTAATATAATCGGTACAAGAAATGAAATTACTGCCGGTTTCCATAAATTTCGCCCAAGTGATTTGGCAGTTGAAGCGCGCCATGCAGATAGTGGTGCAACCCCCATTAAAAATAGTAAAGCCAGCCATAAAGGACCGGTTGCGTTCTCATAAAAAACTGGACCCACAGTTACTTTTTGTCCAGTAAATATTTCACTAATTAGTGGGAAGATCATTCCCCAGAAACAAACCACCAAGATTCCTACGAAAAGTAAATTGTTGATCATGAAAAGGGATTCACGAGATAACCACGAGGTAAATTGTGCTTCTGCTTTCAACTCATCCCATCTTCGGGAGAGTAGATAAAGAGATACGATCAAGGTTACACCGATAAAGGCAAAGAAAAGTGGACCAATTGCTGACTGTGCAAATGAGTGAACCGAGGAAAGTACCCCAGAGCGGGTTAAGAAAGTACCAAAGATCATGAGGTCGTAGGTGAATATGATCAAAAGCATATTCCAATGCTTGAGCATGCCCCGTTTTTCCTGGATCATTACCGAATGTAGGAAGGGAGTTGCTGCTAGCCAGGGCAATAACGCCGAAATTTCCACCGGGTCCCAAGCCCAATAGCCTCCCCAACCCAATACATCGTAGGCCCATCGTCCACCTAAAATCAGACCTAATGAGAGGAATAACCAAGCCCATAATGTCCAACGACGGGTGATGCGAATCCAGCGGTCATCGGTACGGCCAGTAATCAGGGCAGCGATTGCAAAAGCAAAGGGGATAACAAAGGCAACAAAACCCAAATACAGTAAGGGGGGGTGAATGATCATCCCTGGATGCCTTAGCAATGGGTTTAACCCCCGACCATCTCCAGGTACATAAGGAATCGATCCTGTGGGCTGGAAGATCTGAGTGAGCACGCTCCCAACGGGTGTTTGCCACATCCTCACGAACGGATTTTCATAAAATACGACTAATAATAAGAAAAATACGAGAGTAGCCAAAGTGACCACGATCACCCAAGGAAGAAATTCTCGATCACGATCCCATTTCCTTAGTGTCACGGCACTTGCAAACCCTGCCATCAGCCAAGACCAAAACAATAATGATCCGGGTTGTCCTCCCCATAAAGCAGTTACTCTCAAATATGTGGGCATACTTCTACTGGTAACAGAAGCGACATATTCGACTTGGAAATCATTGTTTACCAATAATAAAATTAAGGCTCCAGCTGAAATCGTCAGCAGAGGAAAAATCAATACCATTGCGTTTCTTGCACTATCTACCCAACGAGGTTTTTTATTTCTTTCGCCATAAATTGCAGCCCCGATGGCGTATAAACTTACAATAAAAGTTAAGACTAACGCGCCATATCCGATGTTAACGGTCATGGTTTCTCCTAAAGCTCATCTAAACTTTTTGCATAATATATTGTTTAAATGAGGAATAAATGCAAATTATTTTACAAAATGCTTTAGTTTATCTAAGTGCTAGCTTCCTCAGAAACTGCTTCCTCATAACGAGTAGGGCATTTCAGGAGCAGTTCATCCGCAGTGAAGTTTCCCAAATCATCCACCTGCCCAGTCACAATTGCTTGCGCTTCATGTTGCATTAGATCAGGCAATGCGCCCACATAGACCACATTTAAGAAGTGACGGCTTGGATCTGTAACAGCTTCATGCAAAGCCTTGGCCAGTCCCCCCTCTTTCTCTACATCAGCGGGGATATGAACGATTTTGAAAGATAATTCTAATGTTTCCGAATCATAGTTAATCGAATCACCAATAACTGCCCCGGCAACTCGAACGTCTTTTCCAATCCAATCTCCCCCTCTCTCATGTAGCTCATCCACAGTCAAGTAATATTGAATGCTAGACTGTGTAGAATTCCAAATTAAAAATACTACGGCGGCAACAATCAACAATCCACCAATTAAAAATTTGCTTCGGCCCGGGCTTGTTGGTTCCATTTCTGTAGCTGTTTCCATAAATATTAAACCTCCAAAATTCAGGTTTGTTAGGATATTTTTGTTAATCAGACAAAGTTGTCCATATTACGTGCTAATATTACCAAACACATCCGATTTGTACAATTGCAGATGTCCTATCTAGATAAGGACATCTGACCCCTTATAAAAATCAGCCTTAATTTCGGCGTTTTTCTCCACATTCACGGCAGAATTTATCGTTCTTATCTCCCTGCTCGCCACAATTATGGCAAAACACAGCTCCCGCATTAGTTCTTCCACCTGAATTTCGAGTTCTCTTAATATTTCTCTTTTTGCCTTTCTTTCGGCGTGGCTTATTTGTTTGAAAACTGTTGTAGACACCATATCCGATTAGACCCACCCCTACCGCTGCGGCCAGCCAACGAAAATCAAATTGTTCGATCACGGGTGTTTGACCTTCGTTTTGGGGTTGACTAGCAATACTATCTTCAACGGTTAGCAAATCATCATTTTTGTCATATGAAAATGAAAATGATGCACTTTCCCCAATACCCAAGTCATTTAATACTGAATAATAATAAGTGAGTCCTTCGGTTGTTTCAGGGGTACCTGTCGGAAGGGATAATTTAATATTTGATGCTGTTGGAGGCTCTTGTACTTTAAACTCGAGTGTTGTCACCGGATGGTCCCCAATCCATAAGTAGTCAAAATTACGAGTCGATCCGTTTTTTTCCAACCCTGAATCATAATATTCGATATGAACAAAAGTGGAATCTGCCACCACACTGATCTCATTCCAATCCCCTACCTGGTTCATGGAATATTCAGCATTCACCAAGCGACCCTCCAAAGCTACCGCAACCGCATTAGGTGTCCCTGATGAGGCAGGGATGCTAATTTGGAGCTCAACCGGAAGCGGGGTGTCTTCTGATAAGAAAATATCGTATAAGACAAGCATATTCGGGCGGTCATATTCCGGCCAAAATTGAACTTGAATGGCGTCGATCATAACTAGACCTTGGGCAAAAACCCCAGCCGGCAAGATTAAAAGGACAACGAAGATCGCTGTGATTAATAATTTTCGCATATTAAGTTTCTCCATGTAAGATTGATGAAATTATACAGAAAAGTCAATTATTTAGGCAGTGACATTCGTCCTATTTTGATACTATTTGAAAGGATAAAAAATCTCACCCAATCGCCGCCCTTAATTGCTTTGCAAATTGACCAAACTCCTTTGTGTATCTCATTTCTTCTTTTCTAGGTCTAGATAGAGTTACTTCAAGATCTAAGCTTATATTGGCGGGTCGATCACTTAGGACTAATACCCGATCAGCCAGGTACAGTGCTTCCGAAATATTGTGAGTCACCATGATGACAGTTTTTTGATCTGCATTCCAAATACGGAGTAACTCCTCCCCCATTCTTTCTCTGGTTATCGCATCTAGCGCACCAAAGGGCTCGTCTAATAAAAGCAGATCGGGGTTTTGCACCAATGCCCTTGCGATCGCTACCCGCTGAGCCATTCCTCCAGATAAATCTCTTGGCAGCACATCTTCAAATCCCTGTAATCCAACCAGATCAATAAGTTTTTGGGGGCTATCTGCATCTAAGATATTCCCATTTTGAAGGCTTATCGGTAATTGAATATTCTCAATAACTGTTCGCCAGGGCATTAAATTTGAATTCTGAAAGATCATTCCGACACCCGGTCGGGGGCCATTCAAAATCTCCCCATCTAATTCTATTTCGCCTTGCGAGTATGGTAATAATCCTGCGATTATCCGCAATAATGTTGATTTTCCACTTCCAGATGGCCCCAAAATGCATACAAATTCAGATTCAATCACCTTGAAATTGATCTGATCAAGCACATGTAATCCCGCTTTATCATTCTGAAATGTGGTGCTGAGATCTTTAACTTTTAATATTGGCTCAGCCGTAACTGCATTCATATCATTTCACTCAACAAACTGATTGGTAAAGACATCCTCAAGATCAAGCGATTTTGAGATCAGCCCAATTTCTAAGAGCACATTTTGCATATTTTCCCAAGCTTGAATATTAGAAAATCCTAGCTTTTCAGTTTTCCAATATTCAATAGAAAGAGCTAGTATTTCTTTTTGTACTACCTCATCTTGCTCCGCCAGGGATTCAACAAATTTCAAACTTATTTCGTACGCTTCCTCTGGATGATCAATTGCATATGCTAACCCCAACAAACTAGCTTCAATAAATTTATTGATCATGTCAGGGTTTTCTGAAATGGTTTTCTCATTCGTAATGATCCCGTTGGCAGGCAATTGAACATAATCAGAAATCGAGAATAAATCGAAATCAAATCCTTGATCGCGCAATTGAACTGGTTCATTATTGATGTATCCAACCACGATCTCAGACTGCCCTCCGGCGATAGCCTCCACCTGGGTGAAACCAATAGATTCCAATACCACATCCGATTCCAAAATACCTGCTTCAGATAATAATGCTCGCAAGCCAATATAACTTGCCCCAAATGGCCCAGGAATACCGATCGTTTTACCAGCAAGATCTTCGATCTTTTCAATTCCTGCATCTGCTTTACTTATCACCGTAATTGGATAATCCTGAAACCATGCCATGACATATACAACTGGGATACCTTGTTCACGTGCCAATAACACCTGTTCCCCAGACACAATAGCAAAGGGCAACTCATTTGCACCTACCAAAGCAACCCCATCGGTTTCGAAACTATAATCAAATTCTATTTCAAAGCCCGCATCTGAAAAATATCCCTTTTCGACTGCAACATAAAAGGGTGCATACTGGATGTTAGGGATATATCCCATCGGCAATCTAATTTCGATCGATTGATCTTTTTCTATTGGTGGGGATTGATCAACTTTGCCGCATGCCACCAAAAAGATCAACGCCAGCAAACATAGTAATTTATTTCTTAATAACATAATAGGAAACTCCTTAAGTGTCATTCAATATGCGTTGTTCAGGGCGCATATTCCATTTTAAAAGTTTATTTTCGATCAAAGTGATCGATCCATATAAAGCTAAAGCCATAAACACTAGGCTAAAAACCGCTACAAAAACTAAAGAGGTATCATATTGACCGCGTCCGACATTAATCAGGAAGCCCAATCCACGGTCTGCGCCAACAAACTCCCCCACCACTGCGCCAATAACTGATAAGGTCGCGCCAATCCTCAGACCACCAAATAAAACAGGGAGTGCGGCAGGTACCTCTAGCAAACTAAAAATTTGCCATCGATTTGCTTGCAGTGACCTCATCAGATCATAAAGATCCTCGGGAACTGATCGAAGGCCAATAATTGTGTTGATTAAGATTGGGAAAAAAACGATCAGAGAACAAATAATTACCTTAGAGGTTAAACCTGGCCCGAACCAAATAATTAATAGGGGCGCAATAGCAACGACTGGCACTGATTGACTAGCCACGATATATGGAGACATTATCCGCTCAAGTTTTCGCGATCTTGCAAGCAAATAGCCTAGGGATGAAGCGGTGAATACGCCTACTGCAAGTCCCCCCATGACCTCCCCTAACGTGACTGAAAAATGCCTCAGTAGGCTTCCATCATCCAGCGAGCGGATAAAACGCAGCCACACTAATTGGGGGGTGGGCAGAATGAAAGCTTGAAAATCACCCAACCAAACAACAAAATACCAAATTAATATAGACAGAATCCCGGTTATTGGGATTAATGACCAATGGTTTTTTCGAGAGCCGTTCATATTTTTCTTGACTCGATCCATAAATTATCCGATGGCTTTTAATTCAGCTTATTCCCAAATAAAAAGCCCCAAAAATTGAATCGGGGCATTGTTTACATACACTCATAACTAAGTTCACTTTAAAAATAATCCCGAAAACCAAAAGGCTTTCGGGGCAATTGCGTGAACCCAGAGATGGGCAATGCAAAAGAGTTTTTGACTAATAAATTATTCGCAGTTTTTGCGACCTAATTTATGGACAATGCGGTTTAATTGGCACTGCCCAAAAACTCATAAGCCTTTGTGATTAACAAAAGCTCACCTTCTTCTATCCGGACTATACCGTCGGCCCCGGAGTTTCACCGGATCATGCATCATCTCTGATGCTCGTGGGCTTTACCACCGATCGGGAATTGCAAACTAATGACTTAGCTGCTCACCCTGCCCCGAAGGTTTGTGTATTTTAATACAATCTGATTATAGCTCTGTAATCTTCCTGGGTCAATATATTTTTTATTAGATTCAAATTTAAACACAATTTCCCAATAAAAAATATCTAAAACAAAGGGTGCCAAAAAACCACCTATGTATTAGATATTAATATTTTTAAATAAAGGATTGCTCTCTATTTTAGATCTTTGCTAAATCCCCAAGTGAATGCTAAAGTCATGAAAAATAGCAAGGGAGCAAGAATATTGAAGACAAATTCATTGCTGAAGAAAAGCAATTGACGATCAAGGCTTAAAAAGGCCAATGCGATGCCCCCCAAGCCAATCAACACTCCGCCAACTCCCACCCACCAAAAATCCTTTGGTGCTTTCTTCTTCTGGCTTGAAAAGATTGGACCCAAGAAAATTATCATTCCTGCCACACCGTGAAAAAGTGGGACAGCCAATTTCTTTAAACTCAGATCGAAAATACTTGTAACTCCAATAGCCAATATCCCTATAAGAGCAAACCATGAAAATGCTTTTTTCCATTGTGGATAAAATTGATTTGCAATACCCAGGGAGATGCCTAAAGGAATTAGGCTCGCCACGGTTAGGACATAGGGGGACGCTAAAATATCCCAACCAAAAAAGATAAGCAATAGCCCTGATACCAGGAGAACCACTATTCCTAATAGATAATACTTGTCATATAGATTATTTTCTTTTTTCGCACGGACAAAAAAGTAATAGATCAGATAGATAGCTAAAAGCCCGGTTGCTAAAAGAAATAATCGATCAAAAACAGTCATTTCAACCTCCAGAAAAAACAATATTGAGCTCCTCACCATTGTTCCACAGGTAAATACTTATCCTTATAACTTTAGTTAATTTGTCACCAAAATAAGGGCTCTTATATCTTTGTTCTTTTTTACATTCCTAAAAATATCAAATCCCTATGTGAAAATTGTTATACTTAATTTAATATTGACTAGAGAAATGGGGATTACAAATGACTTGTATAGAAAAAATTGCTTTCAACCTCGGCAGTAGAGATGAAGTACCCAATTAAGAGTTAGCAAGGCTCCTTGCAGAAGAAGAAAATCATGACGGAATAAAAGAGATCGCAAGTTATCTGGATGATAAAAATAAATCTATTCAAAGTGATTGTTTAAAGGTTCTTTATGAGATCGGGTATATTTCTCCCCAACTGATCTCTGGATATTCAAAAGACTTTATTAGATTATTGGAAAGTAAAAACAATCGAATGATTTGGGGTTCAATGATCGCCCTGGCAACGATCGCTGGACAGGTACCTGATGACATATTCCCTCATGTTGGAAAAATCAAGGATTTAATTGAAACAGGTTCGGTGATCACTAATGTTTGGGGAGTTAAGACATTGGTAAACTTGGCAAAATCAGATCAAAATTTTTATCCGCTGTTGATCGAGGATCTTCTTCGATTACAACGGGAATGCCGAAATATTGATTTTGCAAAACGGGCTGAGGACATGTGGGAAGTTATAAAATTAGCAGAAATTCCTAAATATAAAAATATATTAGAAGAACGAAAACCAAGTTTAAGTAGCGCGACACAAAAACGTTTGAGCAGAGTAATTGAAAAATTGAAAGTGTAAAAAAAACAGGTGATGGATATCACCTGTTTTAAACTATATCTACTTAATTTCTAGCCGGACCTTATGCTGCCGCCCCTTCAGCCGGCATGGTTTCCATTACAACCGTTTCTGCTAATAATAAGTGTCCAACAGATTTTTCAATTATCCCTAAGATTGTTTGCATCTTTGAAATTTCTTCAAGTTGTTCTGTCACAAACCATCGCAAGAAATCTTGTCCGATAAAATCACTTTCGTCAACCGCTATTTGCATCAAAGCATTGATCTGTTTTGTAACTTCCACTTCCCAGGCTAATGCGGCACCAACTGCTTCCTCAGCCGAAGAAAACGATGCTATAGATTTTGGAAATGCAGGAATTTCCACTTTTCCGCCAGCATCTAAAATATAATGCACAAATTTCATTGCATGCTCTTTTTCTTCTTCTGCTTGGTCAAAAAATAGCTGTGAAAATTTCAATAGGTCTTCATCATCAAAATAAGCTGCAATATGTATATATTGCAAACTTGCACCAAATTCATTGGCAATTTGTTGGTTCATTGCGATTTGTAACTTTTCACTAATTAACATTTTGTCTCCTAAAAATATCCCTTTTAATTTCCTTATTTCCAAATTATAACACTATCAATTCAAAACATATTAGAGGTAAATTTGTAATATTTTGGAATAATCAAGATCCAATCTTCTTCTAGAAAATTTCCTAAATCTGATAGTCGGGGAGTGAGATTTTAACTAACGTGGGCATATCTAAAGATTTCCAAAATTCGAAGGGATCCAGATTATTTGTCTTGGCGATAAACAAACTCATCACTGTTCCATGGGTTACAAGAGCAATCTTTTCTCCCTCAAAATCATTTATCAAGCCCCCAAGTGCATGATGAAATCGGTTATAAGCCTGATTTGCTGATTCAAGACCAAATACACATTCATCTGGTTTCTCCATCAATTTCTTAATCTTACTTTCAAATTGGTCCTTTGACGCCAAAAACCCAATGTTGCTTCGGTCTTGTTCGTGGAATCCATTGGCAATACTAAAAGGAATACCCAATTCGTTTGCAACGATCTGGGATGTTTCTATAGCTTTGGCTTCAATGCTAGAAATCATCATGGTTAACCCAAAATCCTTTAATTGACCCGCTAGATTTTTTGCCGCCTTTCTACCCTGATGAGATAACCGCCATTGGTTGGCGGGCATAGTAGTGTCTTTTTCAGGGTATGAATGGCGGATAAGGTAGAAATAATCCATAAAAAGATTATAACGCAGTCCGAATTTCTAACTTATAATTATGATGAAGAATGGAGCAAATGATGGCAGAAAGAAAAAATTTCAATGATTTCAACATTGGGGATCAATTCAAAGAAACAAGGGTAATTCCCTATGAGGAAGTGGAAAGATTTGCCGATGTAGTTGGCGATGATAATCCAATACACTTAGACAAAGAATTTGCAGAAAAATCGTCATTCAAGGGTCGAATTGTCCATGGTGCTTTTCTCATCGGATTTGTTTCTAAAATTCTAGGAGTGGATTTCCCCGGTCCAGGATCAATCTATTTATCCCAAGAGATAAAATTTCTCAGGCCGGTATATGTAGATTCTTCAGTCCAGATCATTTTAGAGATCATTGATATGGATACCGATAAGCAGCGTTTCACAATTGATACAAGTATTCTTAATGATAAAAATAAAACGTGTGTTAAAGGAAAAGCTTTAATTTGGTATCCTGATTAATCTCATTTAGAATTTAATACAAAAAAGAACCTCATTGGAGGTCCTTTTTTGTATTAATTACCGAATAATCTCGATTCCATCTCCCCCCGTTATCTCCCCTACAACCCAAACGGACTGCTCCAACTCAAAAGCTCTGTTTTCAAATTCAACTAGTTTTTCAGATTGTACCGATAGTAATAACCCCCCGCTGGTTTGTGGATCGAAAAGTAACATTTGCTCAAATTCTTGGATTTCTTCAACAAAAGAAACATGGTCTGAATAGAAACTTTTATTATCCGATGCACCCCCGGGGAAGGTCCATAGTTGCGCATATTTACTCGCTCCAGAAACAAAGGGAATCGAATCAAAGAATAACCTCATTCCGACTCCTGAAGCTTCAGCCATTTCCCAGGCATGCCCTAACAAACTAAATCCTGTAACATCTGTTCCACCCCGAACCTCAAATTCCGAAGCCAATTGCGCGGCATTTTTATTTAATATCTTCATCCAAGATACCACCTCAGCGATATCTTTTTCTTCGGCTTTTTCTTGTTTCAATGCTGTGGTTGTCACACCAAATCCAAGCGGCTTGGTAAGGACCAATTTGTCCCCAATCTTTGCGCCTGTTTTGGTGATCGATTTTTGGGGATCAACAAATCCCAGTGCGATCAATCCAAACTTGGGCTCTTCATCTTGCACAGAATGCCCACCAGCGATCACTACCCCAGCCTCTTTCGCTTTTTCAGCCCCCCCACGTAAAATTTCTGACCCAACCTCTAGGGGTAATTGTGGGGGGAGTCCAAGAATGTTCAATGCCATAAAGGGCACCGCTCCCATGGCATACACATCCGACAAACTATTTGCGGCAGCTATTGCGCCATAGTCATAGGGGTCATCTACAACTGGAGTAAAGAAATCAGTGGTTACAACTAAGGCGCGGTCATCGTCCAATTGCCAAATAGCCGCATCATCAGGGTCATTTAAACCAACAAGTAAGTCTGGATAATCCTCACCCTCAAATATGTTTTTTACTGGGCGCAGCACCTGCGCCAGCGTTTCCGCATTAAGTTTAGAGGCTCAACCTGCACATTTTGCATAGCTAGTTAAGCGAATTTCTTTGCCATCTGGCATTTTTATTGACATGAAAGACCTCAAAAAATAAATTTAAAAAAACACCGCAGGAAAACCTGCGGTGTTAATTGTATCATTTTGATAAGGTTATTGAGTTACAACACCATCTTGGAATTCAGGCAGCGGCAACAAGAACGGGTTGTCACTGGGTAATAACATCACCTGAATATTTGGCGCAAGTTTCTCTATGTACTCTAATAAGAGAACATCGGGATTTTCCACTAAAGCGGCACCCAATAATCGTAAAGCCTCGGCTTCTGCATTCGCTTGGATTAATCGAGCTTCCGCTTCTGCAGTAGAATTAATCACTAAAGAGTCCGCCTTACCCTGGGCAGAAATAACTGCTGCGTCGGCTAAACCTTCGGCCTGTTGACGAGCTTGTTCTGCCTCTTGTTTTCGCTGATCAACAACGAAAGCGGCTTGTTGTGCAAGCTGCTCGGCAATCTGTTTTTGCTCAACAGATGCAGCATATTCATCAGAAAATGCAATGTTACGCAACACAAATGAATCTAAGATTAATCCACCCTGGTCAAGAATCTCAGCCAATTCATCTTCGATCAGAGTCTGTAGTTCATCACGGCGGGTACTGTAGACTTCTTCAATCCCAAAGTGAGAAACTGCATCACGAATTACACCACGAACTTCTGGGCGAATCAATTTATCAATATATTGTCCTTGCCATCGAATGTGAATATCTTGCACTACCGCTGTTTTGTCAATTCTGAAAATTACGGATGCATCTACCAGTACGATCTGGCCGTCAGAGGTTCGAGATTCAATAGAATCATCACCCTGAACATCACCCTCTGAGTGGGCTATAGACATCGTATAGGTTTGACTTGAAATCGAATAAGTCACCACGTTTTCAGCAAAAGGAACGATCCAATTCAACCCTGGTTTTAGAGGAGTATCTTTGACACCACCTTCTTGGATGGTTTCAACAACACCAATTTCACTTGGTTCAATAAATACCAAACCGGCAGAACCTGCATTTAGTAAAACTGTTAATACTACAACCACAACTAGAAGGGAAACCATTCCCTTCGTACTTTGGCGGCGGGTTGCACGGACAACCAAAAACCCGATCACAGCAAAAACTGCTAACCAGGATATGCCAGCTAATCCACGTATTACATTAATAAGAGCCACGTTTTTCTCCTTGAATAATTAAATTAATATTACACTGATACTATTATAAGGTCTGATTGTAAGAGATATATATAAAACGGGATTTTCTTGATAATATTCGCAAAACCCTCCCCGATCTTGGTTTTTATTGAATTCGTAAAAAAATCATGATACGATGCACCCATGGAATATTTTAGAGGGCAAATTACCGAAATTCGAGTTAATGGGAATGGCGAAAACCAAGCCATTATTCATGCCCAGGATAAAAATATCCCTTCACCCGGGCAATATCTTCAAGCCTGGAATCCTGCAGATAGCGATTCCCCTTTACCTATTTCCCTTTTTCCAAGTGGATATTTTGATGATCGAGCATTTTTATCCGCTCCCCCATTCCCCAGTAAATGGAAACCTGGGGATGAGCTTCAATTAAGGGGCCCCCTAGGCAGAGGATTTTCACACGGACTGACAGTCACGAGATTAGGTCTAATATCATTAGATGATTCTCCCGATAGATTAATGGCATTTGCTGACCTTGTCTTAAATAAAAACATTGAGGTAGCACTATTTTCAGATACCCTTCCCCCAAAAATTTCAACTCAAATAGAAGTAAATCCTTTATCGATTGCAAACCAAGCATTTAAATGGGCAGACAGTGTGGCGATTGACACCAGACCTACCTCAATTGAGGATATCTTGAAGAAAATTGGAATTTCCCCAGGCGAGAGTTTCCCTTGTCCAACCGAAATATTAATCAACATTCCGATGCCCTGTGCTGGAATAGCAAAATGTGGGGTATGTACCCTCTCCGATGGAAAAAATAAATCCCTGCTCACCTGTGAAGACGGTCCTGTATTTAGCCTGACAAGTCAGGGATTAAAAATATCTAGGTAATTAGAAATCAAGGCAGATCCAATGAAACTTCTTTCTTTTTTTGCACATCCTGATGATGAAACCATGCTTGCGGGGGGCATTCTTGCAATTTTATCTAAATTAGGTGTTGAAATCCATTATTTATCTGCTACCCGTGGTGAAGGCGGAGAGGTGGGAGAGCCGCCCCTTGCATCTCAAGAAAACCTAGGTGAGATTCGGAAAAAGGAATTGGCTTGCGCAGTCCACGCCCTTGGGAAGGTGGGCAGCCTGCAATTTATGGGATACAGAGATCCATTGGTTGGCCCCGATGATGAGCTATTTCCATTTATGGATGATCCCAAATTATTATCTCAACAAATTACAACAATCATTCAGGATTTGGAAATCGATGTGCTTTTGACACATGGCTCAAATGGAGAATATGGGCACCCCGCACATATCCTTTGCCATCAAGCTTCTATTGACGCCTTAAATCTCCTAAAAAAGAAACCTGCTTTATACACAGTTCAAGGAATGTATGAGGCACATCCCAAACCACGATTGGCAAACCAATCAGACCCCGCGCACATGATCCTAGATGTGAAATCTGTATTAAATAAGAAAATCAATGCCGCCCTTTGCCACAAATCTCAAAATGCATTATTTGTGCGACGTGCCTCAAAAGATTTAGGTCGTCCGGTGGAGGTTGAAGAGGTTGTGATGGAATTTGAAAGCCTGCATCGGGTTGTTCCAGAGCTTGAGGAAGGGGAAATATTGAAGGATGATATTTCCAAACTTCTTAGCCCCTTTACTATTAATTAAAAAAGGGCTGGAAAGAACCCAGTCCCTTTCATCTCAAGTAATAATCTGCTTAGGAGACGTTTTTAGCAACTACTTCCCCAAAATTTAATAAAGCCTCAACCATTTCTGGACTACGACCTTCTGCATAAACTCGCAAAACGGGTTCTGTGCCCGAGGGTCTGATCAATAACCAAGAATCATCTTCAAGAATATATTTACATCCATCTATAGTTGCCACTTCGGCCACCTTTTCACCACCAATTTCATTAGGGGCATTATCTGCCAATCGTTGAGTCATTCGGCTTTTTTCAACAGGTCTTTTTAATCTCAGATCTGTCCGGGCATAATGTGCTGGACCAACCTCTTTGTTCAAGTTCTCTACTAAATCAAAAAGGGACCCGCCTGATGTAGCGACAATCTCTATGAGCAGAAGCCCCATTAGCACCCCGTCCCCCTCAGGAATATGTCCTTTAAAGGAGATCCCCCCAGATTCTTCACCACCTAATAGAATATCCTCAGTCATCATTAGATCTGCAATATGGTTAAAACCAACTGGTGTTTCGTATACTTTAAGTCCATATTTATCAGCTAACCTATCAATCATGCGGGTAGTGGAAACCGTTCGCACCACCGAGCCAGACATTCCCCTTTTCTCCACCAAATGTTTCAATGCCAGGCACATGATCTTATGGGGATCAATAAAATTCCCTCGTTCATCCATCGCCCCAATTCGATCGGCATCCCCATCAAGGGCCAGCCCAAGACCACCTTTTCCAGTGCTGATCGCACCCGCGAGGGGGCCAAGATATTTTGCAATTGGCTCGGGATGGGCGCCACCAAAACCCGGGTTCATTTCTCCCCGAATTTCGTGCACTTCACAACCAGTCCCTTGCAAAATTCCTTTGATCGCTCCTCGGCCTGATCCAAACATTGAATCTACAACAACATGTTGGGGATTATCTGCGATTGCATCGAAATCTATCAGCGTTCGTAAATGTTGATAATATTCTGTGATCGGGTTAAATCTTTTAATAAGTCCTAATTCGCGACCTCGATCGAAATCCATTTGGTTTGGACCGCGCCCACGACTTTCATTATCATTCAAATAAACTTCCACCCTGCGACATTGCTCCCTAGGTGCAGAAGCTCCGTTAGCGGACTTAAGTTTAATGCCGTTATATCTTGGGGGGTTATGAGAGGCTGTAATCATTATTCCCGCTTTAGCGCCCATTTTTTGAACAGCATATGAGATAGCAGGGGTCGGGCAATCCGATTGTGCCAAATAGGCCTTAAACCCATTAGCCGCTAAGACTCGGGCAACATCCCGCGCATAACGATCGGATAAGAAGCGAGTATCAAAACCGATCACAACCTTCAATTCAGAGGGGTTATTTGGTTCAGTATTTCCATTGTCTCGTTTTTCTGCCAATATTGCATCGGCGATCGCTTGGGTGACCAAGCGTAAATTATAAAAAGTAAAAGTGTCCGAAATGACTGCTCTCCAGCCATCTGTTCCGAAATGTATCGGCATTTACTCTCTCCCGTTTTACGTAAGTGACCAACATTTTAACACATCCAGGCCCTGAACTGCTAAAAATTCTGTTCCATGCTAAAATCGCCCTATGACTATTAGTTTTGAAGATAAGATCAATTTTCTAAGAAATCAAAACATATTTAATGAGATTTCAGAAGAAGATCTTAGTAAAATTGCTCGCCGCTGGACGACCTCATCTTACACGGTAGATGAGGACATTTTTGCTAAGGGCAGCAATGATAGAAGCTTTTATATCCTATATTCTGGGGAAATTATTGAGTGGGAAGAAGTAGATGAAGAAATTAATATCATATCTACCCTAGGTGCATATGATGAATTCGGGAGTGAAGCTTTTATTTTCAATCGTTCTCGAATAGCCACTTTCACCTCAACAAAGAATTCAAAAGTTCTCACTATGACCGCCAGTAATTTTGAATGGCTATTGAGAAACTTCCCACAGATAAAAATAAATATGGATGCTTTGACAAAAGTCCATTCACAAGCGGAAAAACTTAATTTTGATTGGTTACATGAAGGGGAGATCATTTACATGATCACCCGGAGACATCCAGCAGAATTATGGATTGACTTACTTAAACCAGTAATAGCTCTGATTTCTTCTGGATTATTCTTATTAGTAACCAGATTTATCCCAGGCATGATCGGATTATCCACTTTGATCGGTGGCGTATTGGCAATATTTAGTTTGCTTTGGATCATTTGGATGGGTTTTGACTGGCAAAACGATTATTTCATAATCACAAATGAGCGCATTGTTTGGGTGGAGGAAGTGATCCTGTCTCGTTCGAGTCGCCAAGAGATTCCTTTACCTCAAATACAATTTGTTAATGTAAGCCGAAGTTATTGGGGACGAGTTTTTAATTTCGGGGATGTAACAATTAGAACATATACGCATACCGGAAACCTGCGATTAACATTTGTAAGGGATCCGATGGAATTCCAGGCATTGGTGGATGAACAACTGGTTCGATCAAAAGACAAGGAAGAAGAATCAAAAACTGAAGCCCTGCGTCATTCTATTCGTCAAAGTTTGGGAATGGAGATCGAAATTGAAGATGAAGAAATCTTAGAAGACCCCGAAAATGAGGAGAATTTCACGTTACTAAAAACTCGGACGGTTAGTTATGGTGAGATCACATACCATAAACATTGGATGGTCCTGTTAAAAGCCATTTGGTGGCAATTGGTTGGACTGGGGGCAATAGCAGTTGTATTATTCCTAAAAATCATTGGTTCATCGGATTCATTTGTCTCCATTTCCATGCAAACCACCCTTATGGGGTCCTTTATACTAGGAACAATTTTAATTTTCTTACTTTGGTACCATTTTGTTGATTATCGAAATGACCTTTATCGATTAACCTCCGAAATGATTATTGATTTGGAAAAAAAACCTTTTGGTAAAGAAGATTCTAAAACAGCACCCCTCAAGAATATTCAAAGTATTCGAATTGCAAAACATGGACTTATTCAGGTTTTACTTAATTATGGATCGGTTAAAGTTAATGTGGCAGATGGTGTTTTAGACTTTATCTATGTACACAACCCAGCCCAAGTGCAAAGAGACATATTTTATAAAAAACGCCAGCTAGAAATTTCCCAAGAGAAAAGTGATACTACCCGAGAACACGAACGTATGACCGACTATTTAAAAATGTATCGCAAGGTTTGGAAGGATGAAGATGACCAACCCAATAATATGCCGGAAGAAATCGAATAAATATCCATAATCCTATTTGTTATAATTGATACTTATGTCCTTACGAGAAATAATTACAATACCGAATGAGGTTCTAAAAAAGAAAGCCAAAAAAGTAACAGATTTTGGGAAGGATTTTCAAACCTTGATCGACGATATGATCGAAACAATGAGGGATGCACCGGGCGTGGGATTAGCCGCTCCCCAGGTGAATATTCTCCAAAGATTAATTGTCGTGGAATATGGGGATGAAGAAGATGAAACCGTTGATCCCAAACTTTTTGTAATGATCAATCCAGAAATAACTAGGGAATCTGAAGACAATTTGATCGGCATGGAAGGTTGTCTATCCATCCCTAATTATTTTGGGGACGTCGAACGGGCATATGCAGTAACAGTGAAAGCAAAAAATCGTCATGGGAAAAACATGAAGGTAAAGGCCAAGGGTTGGCTAGCCAGAATCATCCAACATGAAATCGATCATTTGAATGGCGTTCTCTTTATAGATAAAGCGCTAAAAATCTATAGCAAAGAAGAGATTGAAGCTATGGCCGAAAACGATGAAGTAGAAATTGAGGAAGAATAAAAACCTATTTGAACAATGTAGATTGCCACGGAAAAAATCTGTGGCATTTTTATAAAAAATTATAATTATGCAACTCAAACACCTATCCTTAACTAATTTTAGAAATTTTGCCCGGCTTGATGCAGCAATTCCAGATGAAACAACTCTGATCCTAGGTAGAAATGCGCAGGGAAAAACAAGCATTCTAGAGGCAATTTATTACCTTGCAACCCTCTCTTCCTTTCACGCAGAAAGGGACCGGGAATTAATCAATTTTATTGAGGGTAGAAAGCCATTGGCTGTAGGAAGAATTGTTGCGGAATATAAAAAAGGTGGGCAAGATCACCAAATAGAAATTCGTCTGATCAAAGAGAAAACTCGAAATGGAATAGACCGGGGAAGAAAAGAAGTACTGATTGATGGTGTGAAAAAACGAAACCGAGAAGCCATCGGAAATTTTAACGCTGTGCTATTTTTGCCTCAGATGATGCAAATTATTGAAGGTTCACCCGGAGAACGGCGTCGGTTTTTAGATCTCCTTATAAGCCAAACCTCTCTCTCGTATACTGAAAATCTTAGCGAATATAATAAAGTCATCAGCCAGAGAAATGCTTTATTACGCCAACTTAATGAGAAGGGGGGAGACTCAGCCCAACTGGCATTTTGGGACGAACGCTTATCTAAACGCGGTGCAGAGATCATATTAAAGCGGATTCAGGTAATCCAAGAATTAGAACAGATCGCCGCTCGAATTCATCATGAATTAACTCGAAGTAATGAGGTTCTGCGGTTTGCATACGATCCAGCGTACGACCCGGTGTCTACACCTGAAAATCAAATGTCTCTAATGGATGCCCCTACCGACCGAAGCATGTTTGCATTGGCTCAGATCGAAACTGGTTTCCGAGAGAGATTAGAATCAAATCGCCAAGAAGAGATCTTTCGCGGACAAACTTCAACAGGCCCCCACCGGGATGATATGCGTTTTTTGGCGAATGGGATTAGTTTAGGTACATTTGGCTCTCGAGGTCAAGTACGAACAGTAATGATGACGATGAAATTAGCTGAAGTGGTTTGGATGAAGGAAAAAACTGGGGAATACCCGGTACTTCTTTTGGACGAAGTACTCGCTGAATTAGACGAGATCAGACGTTCTGACCTCCTAAAATATGTCACTAATGGTCAACAAGCTCTTTTGACGACAACTGACCTCAATTTATTTGATCCAAAATTTACTGAAGGGAAAAAGGTTTGGAGAATTGAAGATGGTGTATTAGGGGATAATACTGAAACCTAAAGTTTAGTTAGTGATCACAGGGGTCTTTTTTTGGGGACGCCGGTATGACGGGGATACTTTTTAGGTGTTTCGGAGACTTTTTTTACAATTACCAAGGAACGCTCCTTCAAGCCGGGTATTTCAACCGGAATAATTTCCTTGATCTCCCCCCCCAACTCTTCCAACGCATTTTCTGCAATCTTAAGTTCATCTTCTGCGCCCTCCCCCTTTTGAGCGAGGACATATCCCCCAATTTTAACTAGCGGAAGCAAATATTCCAATAAAACCGGGAAATTTGCCAATGCTCTAGCCACTGCCCAATCATATTGCTCGCGGTGTCCGGGGTCTTGACCCAATTCTTCTGCACGTGTATTAAGGACGGACACATTTTCTAGGCCTAAAACTTGCACCATATGGGTTAGAAATTGAGTCTTTTTTTGGACAGAATCCACTAGGCTAAGCTCGATATTTGGCATGAGGATTTTGAGGACTAATCCAGGGAATCCAGCGCCACTCCCTACATCAATCACCCTCCCATTTGGCTTCGCTTTTAGGCAACTAATGGAGTCTAAAAAATGTTTGACCCGGATTTCTGAATGATCTCGTATTGCTGTGAGACTGGCGCGGTCATTCCAACTGACCATTTCTTGAGCATAGGTCAAAAACAAATCCATTTCTCGGTCACTTAGTTCACGAGAAACTAAATCAGCAGTTTCTTTTTTTAGTAAATTAAAATCATCAAAATCCATAGATTAAGGATTATACCGCTTGCAAGTGCTCATGCAAGACACTACTATGTAAATATGAAGAAAACTAAAATTTCTTTTCTCCTCTTGTATTTATTACTTAACAGTTTGTCCGTCTCGGCCACAACTGCAAATTCAAATTACATAATTCCTGAAAGTGCCTATATTTCAGGGGTTTATGGTTATGCTCAATCCTATGTGCTCTCCTGTGAATCTCGTTCGGCTGCGGATTTGTTGAAGTATTGGGGAATAAATGTTTCTGAAACTACATTTTTCAATAGTCTCCCCTCCTCTGATAATCCTAACAAAGGGTTCGTAGGAAATGTAAATGGCGCTTGGGGAAATATTCCCCCGAATTCGTATGGTGTACATGCCTCGCCCGTGGCTCAAAACCTGCGCTATTACGGTTTAGACGCGGGGGCACAATATGGATATTCATATGACGAGCTTAAACATCAAATTGCGGCAGGCAACCCGGTGATTGTTTGGGTGATCGGTGATGTTTGGTCTGGCACGCCGGTGAGCTACACTTCATCAGATGGTGAAATTAGTACTGTAGCTAGATATGAACATAGCATGATCCTCATTGGTTATGATGCAAATTATGTATATTTAGTAAATGCTAGTAATGGTGCCAATGAAACTCATTCAATTTCTAATTTCCTAAATTCATGGGCCGTGCTAGGGTTTCAAGCAGTCATCGCGGATTTAGACGAATCCTCCCAGCCCCATACACCTTCTAATGAATCCGAAACGGATATCGATTCAGGTACCTATATCGTAAGACCAGGAGATTATTTAACTAAACTCGCTCAGATTTGGGGAGTACGGTGGCAAGATATCGCAGTGTTAAATAATATTAGCTACCCCTATATTTTGCATACGGGACAAATTCTAAAAACTCGAATAATTGATGGACCACCACCTGCTATCCCGACGAACACCCCAATCCCAGCCCCCACCCAAGTCCCTGATGAAGAACCAAAATCTTCCCAAGGGACCTATACTGTTCAAAAAGGGGACTATCTTTCCCTAATCGCACGAAAGCTAAATATTAACTGGGTGGATATCGCAAAATTAAATAATATGCAATGGCCTTATACTTTGTATTCAGGAAATATATTGAAATTGCCTGGAAATACAAATTCCCCATTACCCGAAGAACCGATTCCCACCAATACCCCTGATTCAGGGAGTCCTCCACCCACATCCGGGATAAGCTATACCATCCAAAAGGGCGATTATTTGGTTCAATTGGGACGTGATTTTGGATTTTCATGGATTGAGGTCGCTACAATAAACAATATTTTTTATCCTTATATTGTTTATCCCGGCCAAGTTATTAAACTCCCCTAATTGTCCAATCTTTTTAACTAAAACACCCCCGTTATTCTTTAACGGGGGTAAGTTTAATCATTTATACCAAATTTATCCAGCTCCACTCTTAATTTCGAATAATCGAATTCTAGACGAGTGTTTCTGGGTTTGGGCGTGGTCGACTTTTATTGTAGCGGTAGGTTATTCGGCCTCGATTCAGGTCATAAGGGGACATTTCTAATGAAACGCGGTCGCCCAATAAAATGCGGATATAATATCTTCGCATTTTTCCTGATAAATAGGCTAATACCTCATGATCATTATCAAGTTTTACTCGGAACTGTGTGCCGGGTAACGCCTCAATAACTGTACCTTCTACTTTAATCTTGTCTTGTTCTTTTGCCATACAAAAACTTTTCTCCTGTTTAAAAAAAGAAACCTCGGAAACAGCACAAGTAGCCGAGATCGATATTTTTCGAGAGGTCATTCCTATAAAATAGGTTTCTAATATATTTTCATAGTTTTAACCAATACTTCTTTGCAAGGCTTCTTGCGACCGTATGATTATACTCGTTGGTTTAATCTATTGTCAAACAAGAATAATGAATAAATAGCGAAAACTACCTATAAAACAATCATTTCAGACTGTTTTCCAATATTTACCCCAAAATAGTAGGATAAAACTAAGAATAACTCCAAAAATGGCACTCCCGACCAAAATCTCTAAGTCATTTTCAGCCTTAGAATTAAGGTATACTTTGAGAACATTAGTGCAATTGGAGAAAAAATGAGTATTGAAAGTGAAAAAAAGCGTTGGGAAAAGGAAACGCTTAAACCTTCAATTGACCGCTTTCCAGAAAGAAAAAAGGAATTTAAAAATACATCTGGGATAGAAATCCCCCCAATCCATACCCCTAAAGAAAATGTTAATTATCCTGAATCTATTGGATTCCCTGGTGAATATCCATTTACTCGAGGAATCCATCCAGGTATGTACCGGGGTCGCTTTTGGACCATGCGTCAATACGCAGGGTATGCCTCTGCGGAAGAATCTAATGAGCGCTACCGTTACCTCCTAGATCAGGGGCAAACCGGTTTATCCGTTGCTTTCGATCTCCCCACTCAAATTGGCTACGATGCAGATGCCCCGATCGCTTTAGGGGAAGTAGGCAAAGTCGGTGTTTCGATTTCCTCCCTTGAAGATATGGAAACCTTATTTAAGGGGATACCGCTAAATTCTGTCTCAACAAGTATGACGATCAATGCTCCGGCCGCGATTTTATTAGCTATGTATATTGCCGTCGGAAAACGACAAGGGGTTGATCCAACTCAATTGCGGGGCACGGTTCAGAACGATATATTAAAAGAATATATTGCTCGGGGTACTTATATCTTTCCTCCCCAACCTTCTATGCGGTTGATCACCGACCTTTTTCAATATTGTGAAGATAATATTCCTAAATGGAATACGATCAGCATTTCTGGCTATCATATTCGAGAAGCAGGATCAACGGCTGCCCAAGAGATCGCGTTCACTATAGCAAATGGAATTGCCTATGTGCAAGCAGCAATCGATTCGGGTTTAGATGTGGATAAATTTGCTGAGCAGATCTCCTTCTTTTTTAATGCCCATAATAATTTTCTTGAAGAAGTGGCTAAATTTAGAGCTGCTAGACGGATTTGGGCAACTTTTATGAAAGACCGATTCAAGGCCAGCAACCCTCGGGCTTGGATGCTTCGATTTCATACGCAAACTGCCGGTTCCACATTAACTGCGCAACAACCTGAAAATAATACGGTGCGGGTTGCATTGCAGGCCTTATCAGCTGTGATGGGCGGCACCCAATCTTTGCACACCAACAGCAAAGATGAAGCCCTATGGCTGCCCACGGAAAAATCCGTAAAGCTAGCTCTTCGGACGCAGCAAATATTAGCCCATGAATCAGGGGTGGCAGACAGCGTGGACCCTCTAGCGGGTTCCTATTTAGTGGAGCAACTTACTGATGAGATCGAACGCATTGCACTAGAATATATAGAAAAAATAGATCAGATGGGTGGTGCATTGGCCGCCATTAAAAATAATTATATGCAGAACGAGATCCATAATTCTGCCTATACACATCAGCAAGCCCTAGAAAAAGGTGAAGAAATTGTTGTGGGTGTCAATGCCTTCCAAGTTGAGGAAGAAATTGACCTTGAACGATTAGAGGTAGATCCATCAATCGAGGTCAATGCCCATAAGAGATTGCAGAAATTACGAGAAAACCGAGACAGCCAAAAAACGAGTGAACTCCTAACTCAATTGGAAAAAGCGGCCCAGCAAACAGACAATCTTCTCCCACTTTTCATTGAGATGGTTGAGAATGATATTACACTTGGAGAGATCAATAACATTCTCCGAGAAGTATGGGGAGAGTTTATCCCTGGCACTGCTCTTTAAAAACTATTAGGAGATAATTATGCTTAGTCCCACAAAAATCAATCATATCGCCTTAGGTGTCACGGACATGGAGGAAGCACTCCATTTTTGGCAGGAAGCGTTGGGTCTTCAGCTTGATCGCGTAGAGGATGTGCCGGTTGAAAAAGCCAGAGTCGCCTTTTTCCATGTTGGAGAAAGTGAAATAGAATTAGTTCAACCTACATCAAATGATACTGGATTGGCTAATTATCTAGAAAAAAAAGGGCCGGGAATTCACCACCTATGTTTGGAAGTAGATGATATCAAAGCGATGATCGATCAACTCATTTCAAAAGGGGTGGAAATGATTAATGACAGTGCTCGGACTCGAGATGATGGTAAGAAATATGCATTTATTCACCCAAAAAGCACCCATGGTGTATTGGTAGAGTTGTACGAATTACCTAATATAGAATAAAAATAATTCCTAATCCCCCATTATCCCATCAGACATCATTTCCCCGGACATCATACCGTCTGGCCCCATAAATGTTCGCACATAATTGATCACATCCCAACGTTGCTTTTCTGATAAGCGTCCTTTAAAAGCGACCATGGCAGTTCGAAATTCCTCCCCACCCTCAGAAATTCTCCAAAATAAGTAATCATCTGCCATCATATGGCTTGTATGGGCGATCTGTGGGGGCCGTGGATAAAAGTCCTTTGCGTTTTCTCCATCCCCCATTCCAAACTCACCATGGCAAAAAATGCAATACTCTAAAAAGGTGCTTTCCCCACTCATCAATGAATATTGGTCTGGTTCGATAGGATTTTTCAACCCGGTATACTCCCCAGGCACAGGCGCATTTTGGCGTAATTCTTTCCCGGTGGTTATTTCATAATAATAGCTTACGGGGTTTACCCCACAAGCGGTTAAAAATATCGAGAAGATGAATAATCGAATAGTATTTTTCATCATTTCCTTATTATTCTTCAGAGAATACGCTAATTTTACTCCATAGAAGTTCGTTTTGTGGGTTTTCTATTGACGATCATAATACTGGCAATTACAAGAAAACAGCCCAAAGCCAAGTTCCAATGTAAAGGCTCACCCAAAAAACTTACCCCAAGAATTACCCCAATCACGGGAAAGGTAAAGGTCACCATTGTTGCCCTGGAAGGCCCAACGCTGTGTATCAGGTAATAATACAACAAATAGGCCACACATGATCCCACTAACCCCAACCAAAGTACTGCCACCCAAGTCATAGGTAAAGTAGGCATTTCGAAATTTCCGCCAATCAGGGGGGCAGATATTACCAGGAACAAATCCGCAGCCATTAAGGGCAATATTGCCTGGACGATTGTATCAATCCCTTTCGTGTTTTTTCTAATGTAAACTGAGCTAATTGCATAAAATATCGCCGCTAATAACACCGCCCCCTGTCCGAGTAAATTATTCTGTATTCCCGATTGAATATCCTTGTAAACCAAAACCACAACACCCGAGAAACCAACCAATACCCCAATCATCTTCATCCAATTCAGGCGGTCATCGGTCAGGTAAAAATGGGCTAATATCACTGAAAATAAAGGAACACTGCCGTTTAATACCGAAGCTAAACCAGAATCGATATATTGTTCCCCCCAAGTGATCAACATGAATGGCACCGCGACATTGATCACACCAATGACAGCTAAAGCCAACCACTGCTTATTCTGCTTGGGCCATTTTGGTTTTCGAACGGCAATGACCACCAACAAACCAATGATTCCAAATAGTATTCTTAAAACCACTAAAGAAAATGGTGAAATTTCCTCCACGGCAATCTTGATCCACAAAAAAGATGTGCCCCAGGCCAAACTGAGGCCGATAAATGCTAACCAGTCCTTACCCTTCATTATTACCTTCTTCATTATTCTAAATTCTAAGTATATTAATTTAAACAATAGATTGATTTTACCTCTCAAACAATAACTATAACAACTAAAGGAGGGATATTGTGAAACCCCAAAATAACAATTGATACAATACCCCATGTCTGATAAACGACTTGACCCAAGATTATTCGAAACTAAAAAAGCGGAACGGTGTAATTTTCCCGAATGCAAGGCCGCCTGCTGTGTTTATGGCACATGGGTTGACAAAGTTCATGTAGAAGATATCTTGGAAAATGCAGAAATAATATTGCCCTATATGCCTGTAGATAATCGTCAGGCAGAACTTTGGTTTAACCATAAAGAAGAGAATGACCCCCATGCCTTAAGCGGGAAGGTGATACCTACAACAGTGGTCCCAGACCCGGACCATTATGGTGGTTCTGCATGTATTTTCTTAAGGGGAGATTATAAATGTGCTTTGCAGGTGGCTGGTGAGGAAAATAATCTTCACCCTTGGCGATTTAAACCCTTTTATTGTATATTGCACCCTTTGGAAATGGACGATCAAAATCGGATCACTCTTGATAAAATACATTTATTGGTCGCAGAAGAAGCCAGCTGTCTTCGAATGGCGGAAAAAGACATTCCCCTGCAAGATACATTTGCAGAGGAATTGGAATACTTCTTGAAAAAGAAAGAGAAATAAATCTTCTTTTTATTAAAAATAATTTATTCGTATCTCAAAGCCTCAACTGGTTCTAAGCTTGCTGCTCTGTTTGCCGGGTAAAGACCAAAAAAGAGTCCTACCGCCGCCGAGAAAAGGGTTGCCAGGAGAACAGCATCCAAACCGATCTGAGGGTTGAGTGCGGTGTCACTTGCTTCAGCAATTAAGCGCACAACTTCACCGATTCCCCACCCTAAAGCGATGCCGATTAATCCACCTACTAAACTAAGCAAGGAGGATTCAGTAAGGAATTGAATCAAGATATCCCTTTTTCGAGCACCCATCGCTTTTCTAAGACCAATTTCTCGGGTTCGTTCGATCACCGATACCAACATGATGTTCATGATCCCAATTCCACCAACCAATAAAGAGATTCCTGCGATGCCACCCAGGAAAATAGTTAATACTCCAGTGATTGCAGATGCGGTTTCCAAAAAATCTTGTTGGTTCATTACTGTGAAATCATCGGCCGCAATTTCAGTGCGATGGCGACTGCGAAGAATTTGCGAAATTTCTTCTTGGGCAGATAAAACACTTTCTGCGCTGGTCGCCGAGACCATGATCATATCCACTCTGTCACTTGAGGCCCTTTTTAACAACCTGGATTGAGCTGTTGTCATGGGAACAATTGCGACATTATCTTCACTACCAAAGGAACCCCCACCTTTTTCTTCCATTACACCAATCACCCGGAACGGCTGTCCTTCGATCCGGATCGTTTCGCCGATTACTCCTGCTTTTCGCCCAAAAAGTGTTTCAGCTACTTCAACGCCAAGCACCACCACCGAAGACCGTCCGAGCATATGGCCTTGGTTGATGAACTCCCCTTCTGTTACTGTCCAATTTCGGACAATGGAATAATCTGGAGTTACACCGGTAAGTTGCGTATTCGCTGTTACACCGCTTAAGGACACTTCCCCATTTCCTTGAATGACCGGGGCGACGCTAAAAACAGAGGGCGCAGAAAATGGATCATCTATTGCCTCCGCGTCCGCCAAGGTCAAAGGTTGAGGGTTAGATATTTCTACATTATCATCCCCACCAGTAAATACAAATAGCAAATTTGTACCAATCCCTTCGATTGAACCGGTGATCTCAGCTTCAGCACCTGCACCAATTGCCAACATCGCAATTACAGCAGCGACGCCGATTACAATTCCTAAAATTGTTAAACTTGAACGCAATTTGTTTGCTGCCAAACTTTCCATCGCTTCAAGTATTGGTTGCCAAAATTTCATTTTTTATCCTCCACAACCACACCATCTCGAATCATCACAATTCGATCAGTATGCGCAGCCACTTCTGGATCGTGGGTAACAATGATCAAGGTTGTACCTTTGTCCTGATTCAATTTAAGTAAAACCTCCATGATCTCATCCCCTGATTTTGTATCCAGGTTTCCAGTTGGTTCATCAGCCATGATAATTGATGGGTCATTGATCAACGACCGAGCAATTGCGACTCTCTGCTGTTGTCCACCAGAAAGCTCATTTGGGCGATGTTTGATCCGATCACCTAGACCAACCGATTCGAGAGCATTTTCAGCCATTTCCCGGCGTTGTTTAGGAGTAATCCCCCCCTTGTATCGGAGGGGGAGTTCCACATTTGCAAGTGCTGTAGCGCGGGGAAGCAAGTTGAAACTTTGAAAAACAAAACCCACTTTCCTGTTTCGAATATCCGCAAGTTGATCGTCAGTGAGGTTTGCAACCTCTTCTCCATCTAAATAATATTCTCCGGAGGTTGGACGATCCAAACAACCCAGAGTATTCATCAATGTAGATTTTCCGGACCCAGAAGGTCCCATAATTGAGATCACTTCGCCACGGGCTATCTCGATATTTAGTCCACGCAAAGCGTGCACTTCCATATCACCCATAACGTAGATCTTCCTTAGATCTTTCGCTTCTACAACAAGATCAGTCATGATTTAAAATCCCCCGCCTGGACCGCCAAAGGGCCCACCGTTTGAGGCACCATCAAAGAAATTAGTAGGAGGATTTAAGACTACCGTATCACCTTCACTTAACTCGCCATCCAGTACTTGGCTGTACATATCAGAAGAAACACCTAATTCAACCTTTACTGTTTTGATCCCACCCTGTTCATCTTCGTCCAAAATGTAAACCACTCGACTTCCATCTTCAACTCTTACAGCCCGATTTAGGACCAACAATACATTTTCTAATTGACTTACAACGATATTCACGCCTGATGTCATACCTGGTTTAACCTGGTCATCTTTATCAATTAATTCGATTGTCACCTTGAAGGTCACTAAGCCCTGATTGGAATTGCCCACCTTGGATACTTCTAATACATTCCCTTTATACTCTGTTGCTAAAATTGCATCAAAGGTCAAAACAACATCTTGATCTTCCTGAATTCGATTGATGTCAACCTCAGAAATTTCCACGTCTACTAATAGGTGGCTAAGATCGTCAATTCTAAAAGCTGGAGTTCCGGCGCTAACCAGATCTCCAGATTTAATTTCAGAGCTAGTGATAGTACCTGTAAATGGTGCCTCAATAAAAGCCATATCAAGTGTGGATTGAGCCGCGTCTACTCTTGCTTGCGCACCAACACGATCACCTTCTGTTGGCCCAGCGAGCAAAACATCATAATCTAATTTTGCATCTTCTAGTTGGGCTTCATATAATGCGACATCAGCCTTTGCTTTATCCACATCGACTCGCATAGACCCCCCAATCAGGCTGTTATAACGATATAAGGCATTATTGTATGAAGTCTTTGCCTCCGCAAGATTTCCTTGCATAGTTGCTACTAATACAACATTTCCAGCATCTTCCCATTTGTCCCAGTCGGACTGTGCTCGATCAAGTCTATCTTCGGCAAGAACCAATGTAGATTCTGCCTGGTCAATATCCTTTTGGGTAGGTGGGGCTTGAACATTATATAAGTGTTGGGTTGCATCCAATACAGATTTTTCCAAGCCTGCAACCGTTTCTATGGCTTGAGCTAATGCCAAGGCATCAAACCCCTCACCCAAATTTTCCAAAGCCTTTTCCGCATTGATTAGATCAGATTGGGCCAATATGACATTTTGGGGGAGAGATGTTTTCAGTAATTCTGCCAATAGATCTCCCTGATTGGCAGTTTGACCAATGGAGCTAAAAATCTCTCCGACAATCCCCGAAGTCTTCCAGGTCAGTACAGCTGATTGGTTTGAACGAACTGTACCTGTAGCTCCAACAGTTGCTACTAAAGAACCCTTTTCAGCTTCTACAGTCTGCAGTTCATCTAATAATGCCTGTGAACTCTGGTTACTTTGGTAATTTAGGAATCCCCATATACTAGCTACCACGACCAACACAACAACAATGATAATTATCGTTTTTTTCATAATCCTTTCAATCTCCTATACCTCTGGCATTGAGCCAATTAATTTCATGTAAATCTATTTCATATCAATCCATTTATTAAACGTTTTTAGAGTTGATTTTATTCGGTTTAATTTCCTATATTTGCCAATTTCCTCCCACTATTATTTACAAATTTAAGGAGAATAGCAATAATTCCTGAGAGTTTATTTTTAAATAATCACCAAGAAATTATAGTCCACAACTATATTGGATTCATTAGAACCATGTTAATAACGATATTTCAAATGAATATTAATAAATGATTTTTGGGCTAATAATAGCTATTTCCCCCCTAAAAAAGGTAATCAATAATTACTATTTTTGCAATATTCCTTTTATTTTACCTCTCGCGAATATCATGAGAGAATTAATTTCGGGAACTTTCAGGAATGTTAAACTTACCCCATAAACGAGTCCCCCCACTAAAATCCCCGCTAAACCGATTACCCATACAGAAAGTTTGATGGAAAAATTCATCCATAATAAAATTGCAGCAGACATAGCCAAGGTAGCCAAGACCGATTTTGAAGTACCTTTTAATATGTGCTTTCCATTTATTCCTTTTAGTCGATTTCGCATGAGGTATAAAAGAATAAGCATTTCAAGGGTGGTCGAGAAAGAATTTGCCAGAGCTAAACCACCTAATGGCATCCAACCCATATTATTAAAAACTCCAGGCAAAATTAGGCTTAAGATCACATTTAAACTCATTGCACCCACCCCAATTGCAACGGGGGTTTTGGTGTCATGTAAGGCATAAAATGCCCGAGACAATATTTCTACAAGGGAATGGCCAATTAAACCCACCGTAAACCACAGAAGTGCCCAGGCCACCAATTGTGTATCCTCTGGGGTGAATTCTTTCCGCTCGTAAAACATAGCTACAATCGGTACTCTTAGGAGGATCAGCCCCATCATTGCAGGGATTGAAAGAAATAAAATACTACGTAAAGTGGCCGCCAGAGAAGAACGCATCTCTTCTGGTTTCCCTCGCGCAATTTGGGCCGCAAAAGTGGGTAAGGCTGCTATTGATATCCCTTGGGCAATGACCACTTGGGGCATGGTCATTATTCGCCAAGCGAAATCAATCCCAGAAATGCTCCCCTGGGGCAACCGAGACCCCACCATCACATTGACTAAAAAATTTATCTGAATAACTGCCACGCCCAACAGTCGGGGTGCCATTAAACGACCCACTTCTCGAACCGCGGGCAAATTAAGACCTAAGGAAAAACTAAATTTTCGTTTTGGTAGACGTAGAACTCCCGGCAACTGAACGAGTAGATGCAGCAAAGCACCAAATACATATCCCCATGCCAAACCATGGATACCCATTGAAGGAGTAAGCACCAGCAATCCAAAGATCATGCCCAACCAAAGCAGTGTGGGGGCCAAGGCTGGCAAAAGGAAACTTTGATAGGTATTGAGCACTCCCATGATCAATCCGCTCACCCCAAAAATGATTGGTGCAAGCAGCATGATCCTTAATAATTCAACGGTTAAGATTTGCTGCTCAGGAGTAAATCCTTCCACATAGAGATTTACAATTGGTTCCGCAAATATCCAAGCCAGCCCACATACGACGGTTAAGACCAAGATCACTAAGTTGATAATCGCAGAGGTTAATTGCCACCCCCCCTCCCGGTCATCATTTTCCATGAACTCAGTTAAAGTGGGGATGAAGGCAGATGCCAGGGCACCCCCAGCTACCAGGGTAAATAATATATCCGGAAGCTTGTTTGCAGAAGTGAAAGCATCTAAGATCTCCCCCGCCCCAAAAACCTGCCCGGTAAGGATTGTACGCACCAGACTGGTTATATTGCTCAATATAAAACCAAACATCACCACCCCGGCCGCCTTGGCAATCTGCCGGTTAGCGCTTGGTTTTTCTACGAGAGTTTCTTCCGTATTCATCTCCATATGGTTAGATTATAAAGGAAAATAACTACCCAAAAGCCTGATATACTGAAAAATAAATTTCCATAGGAGAAACCAAATGAAAAAACGATGTGATTGGGGAACAGGTGATCCTTTGTATGAAACCTATCATGACCAGGAGTGGGGAGTACCCGAACATGATGACCGAAAACTATTTGAAATGTTGATCTTGGAAGGAGCCCAAGCTGGACTCAGTTGGATCACGATTTTGAAAAAACGAGAAAACTATAAAAAAGCATTTGATAATTTTGATCCTGCAAAAGTGTCAAAATATGATGAAGAAAAAATTCAGGAATTATTAGGAAATCCTGGAATCATTCGCAATAAACTAAAAATTCGAGCTACAATTTCAAATGCCAAGGTTTATTTCGAAATTGTAGAAGAATTTGGCAGTCTCGATAAGTACCTTTGGTCCTTTGTGGATCATAAACCGATCATCAATCATTTTAAAACGATGGCTGATATTCCTGCGCAAACACCATTGTCAGAAGAATTGAGCAAGGATCTCAAAAAACGTGGGTTCAAATTTGTGGGACCAACCATCTGCTATGCCTTTATGCAGGCAGTTGGCATGGTCAATGATCATCTGACGGATTGTTTTCGTTATGATAAAGTGACCTAGCTCCCCCCGAAAATCCGTAACCCTCCTTAAATATTAGATAGCCGGCACGCCATCCGGCTCTCTGCAAGGAGGAGAAGAAGAGTTCTAATTACTTTCTACATCATAATTTTACTATTAAGCTCTTTCTGTTGCTTGACGCTTACCCTACGATTAACCTACGCTCCCCCTCCAATTCCTTTACAATATTGAAAGAATCAGTATTTAGACTGCTTTTCAACTATATATATTTATTTGGGAATCTCCCAATATATTAATGATGCTTTGATAAGAAATCTGATAGCACCGAATTAAACTCCTCTGGCCTTTCCACTGGAGTGGCATGGCGGGAATCCTTAATTATCTCTAAGCGGGCATTAGGCAATCGCCTCACGTACGCCTCTTTAGTTTCAATGGAGGAATAATCCTCATCCGCTGCGATCACCAATACAGGGCACTGGATCTCATGCAATTGATCGACCACAGACCATCCGATTGCCCCTCGCATTGAAGCCATATAAGCATCTTTATCATTTTCTGCCCACTGCTCCACAAAAATTTTCCGAATTTCTTCTTGTTCTGGTTTGATAAACAGTCCCTTGCTCAAAATTTCCCCAATTTTCCGCATGCTAAAGAATTTAAAGATCACCAAACGTCTGAAAACAGATATTCGCTCCCCCAAAGATTTAGGGATCATGTCTGCCCAAGTATTTACAACTGTGAGTGTAGCTACCATTTCAGGAAAATCTACTGCGAATTGGAAAGCGATCCATCCTCCCATCGAAATTCCCACGATATGTGCTTGCTTGATCCCCAATTCATTTAACAATCCTGCTAAATCCTTTGCAAACATTGGCACGGAATAAGGACCGGGGGGTTTCTCAGTTTTTCCATGGCCACGCACATCATAGGTCAACATCCGATAATTTGAGGAAAATTCCGACTGGAATTGCCACCCTTCTGCGCTCGATCCCAGTCCATGAATGAACACGAGATCAGGTCCTTCGCCCTTTTGCTGATAATGAATTTCTAGTCCTCCAACTTGTACTTTCGCCATCCATCCCTCCCTCCACTAATTTCGTCATCCTTCGTACCCAGTTACCCTTTTAGCTTATCATTTTCAAGATAAAATATAAAGTGGTATTATTCATCGAGCTTTTTTTGGAGTGTAAATGTCAAAATATAAAATAATGATAAGTGATAGTTTGGATCAGAGTGCTAGAGCAATTCTCGATCATAAAGCTGACGTTGTAGATCGTGCCGGTATTTCAGCGGAGGATATTCTAAAAGAAATCGGTGAATATAATGCGCTGATCGTTCGAGGACGAACTAAAGTTACCAAAGAACTACTTTCTGCTGCCTCAGAATTAAAAGTTGTGGGACGCGCAGGGGTTGGTGTTGATAATATTGATCTGGCTGCCGCAAAAGAAAATGGCATAAAAGTGGTCAATTCACCCACTGCTACCTCCAATGCCGTTGCAGAACATACTATCGCATTGATGTTGGCTCTTATTCGTAATGTCACCCTTGGAGACTCTGGCATCAAAGCAGGAAATTGGGAGAAGAAAGCGCTGCAAGGTATTGAGCTTTCGGGCAAAACATTAGGGATTATCGGCATGGGGAGAATTGGTGCTCGGGTTGCAGAAATTGCAAAAATATTCAATATGCAGATCATTGGTTACGACCCATTCTTATCAGATGAAATAATTTCAGAGAGAAATGCAAAACCAACGGAAATGGATCAACTTTTTGAGCAATCCGATTTAATCAGTCTTCATCTCCCTCTCACAAAGGATACTGAGAATCTCCTCAATGACACCACTTTTGAAAAAATGAAGAAGGGCGTTCGTCTTATTTGCGCCGCCCGGGGTGGCATTATTAACGAGAACGCTCTGGTCAACGCACTAAATTCAGGAAAAGTTGCTGGTGCAGCATTAGATGTATTTGAAAATGAACCTCCGGGGCTAACCGATCTAGTAACCCATAAGAATGTGGTTGCCACTCCTCATATAGGTGCTCAGACGGCTGAAGCTCAGGTAAGGGCAGCTAAAGATATTGCAGAAGAAATTCTTAATGCCCTCGAAGATAAGCCTCTTCGTTGGCAAATTGTGTAATACAGAAACAATTAAAATCAATAATTGCTCAAAAGGAAGGAAAAAGAAATGAAAGAGAAATTAGAAAAACTCAAATCCATATTAGCTGAAACACAAGATCTGGGTTTTGCAGGGGCTGTTTTAAGTTGGGATCAAGAAACATATATGCCCAATGGCGGTGCAGAAGCTCGAGGTCATATTTTAGGCACATTAGGAAAAATTGCTCATCAAAAATTCACGTCTGATGAAGTTGGAAAGCTATTAGAAGATTTGGAATCGGAAACTGCCGACCTTGACCCAGATTCAGATGACGCAAGATTAATCAAAGTAACAAAACGAGAATTTGAAAAAAATACAAAAGTCCCAGGGGATATGATCGTTGAAAAAGCTAATCTGACTACGGCTAGCAACATGGCCTGGAGAGAAGCACGAGAGAATAATGATTTCTCACTATTTGCCCCCCATCTAGAAAAACTATTGGACTGGAATAAAAGGTATGTAGAACTCTTTGGCCCATACGATCATATTTATGATCCCCTCCTCGATGATTATGAACCAAACATGAAAACTGCTGAAGTGAAGGCTATTTTTGATATTGTGAGGCCAAAACAGGTTGAAATCATTGAAGCGATCGCTGCAAAACCAGAAATTGACGATTCAGTACTTCATCAAAAATACCCCATCGATGCGCAAACTGCAATGGGCAATGAAATTATTACTGCAATTGGCTATGATTTTAACCGTGGCCGAATGGATACAACGCATCATCCATTTTCCACAACCTTCGGTTATGGCGACAATCGAATTACTGTCAGATATGAAGAGGATTTCTTCAACCCATTTCTCTTTGCTGCCATGCATGAGGCCGGACACGCCATGTACGAACAAGGAGTATCCAAAGATCTCGAACGAACTCCTTTATTTGGGGGCACCTCATTAGCGATACATGAGTCCCAATCTCGGTTATGGGAAAACATGGTTGGGCGATCCAAACCATTCTGGGATTGGTATTATCCCAAACTTCAGGAACGGTTTCCAAACCAATTAGAAAATTCTGATGTGAATAGTTTTTATAAAGCGATTAACAAAGTTGAGCCATCCTATATTCGCGTAGAAGCAGATGAAGCAACCTATAACCTTCACATCATGTTGAGGATGGAACTTGAGATCGATATGATGGAAGGGAAAATTGACATCAAAGATTTGCCCGATGCGTGGAATAGCAGATTCGAAGAATATTTAGGTATCGTGCCTGATAATGATGCTAACGGTGTACTCCAAGACGTCCACTGGTCCTTTGGTCTTTATGGTTATTTCTCTACATATGCACTAGGAAATCTAGTTTCAGCTCAATTATGGAATAGGATGCTAAAAGATCACCCCAATGTTGAAGAAGAAATTCGGGCGGGAAATTTCACAAGTATCTTTAATTGGATGAGTGAAAAGGTATATCGTCATGGGGCCAAATTTGATCCCCAAGAATTAGTCAAGTCCATCACTGGAAGCAATATCGACGGTGATGCCTATATTCAATATCTCCACAAAAAATTTGGAGATATATACGAACTCTAATTATCAAGATTTTAAAAGACCTGGTTAAAAAAAAGACAGGTCTTTTTTTATTTAATATATTTACCGTTGTGACATTTGCCACTTGCTTTTTTTATCAAAATTGTTCAAAATAGAGATACAAGACAAACATACAGCACCAACTCCATCATTATTTTTCATCGTTGCCTACAATATCTTCCACCATCGCCGGGGGTCCAAATCAGCAGATATTCTGAGGTGGCATATGAAAAAGAATTCCCTTTTTATTTTTATATTCATTTTTTTGATGATCTCCAGCTGCAACTTGGTTCCAAGTAGCTACCAGATCGAAACAACCTCCGAATTAGGCCAGGAGACATTGTCCCGTGTAGATGATTTAAACGCGATGCTAGACCGCGGTGTAGAGATTGGTCCTGAAACTCGAGCAACAATTGATGCGTTAAACACCACGATCAGCGAGGGACTCAAACTAGGATTCACCGATTCTACTCTCTCGAGAGTAGATCAGTTATTAACAATGATTGAAGATGGCGTTGGCATCAAAGTGGGCTTAGATCCTGAAACAAATGCCACAGTAAATGGTTTAATCGAAACCTTAAACGATGCCCCTTCTCAATGGGAAGGTACAGCCAACCAGATCATCCACACCTTAGAAGAATCAACCTCCAATGTCGCTAAGACCATGGCCAATGAAATTGAGGATCTTATGGATCAAGCACGAATTGATACTCAACAAATCACGGCTACGGTTGGGGTCGAATTTCGTTGTAATGTGGATTTTTTGAGCACAAGAGCTGGGGATACGGTTGATGCCTTTATTGGTCGTTCGATTGTGGGAAAACTCTACAGTATCGTTTCAGGAGAAGAACCCGAATTAAATCCAATTCCAGATCCATGGGTATGTCAGATCATCCCAGATCAAATTGATTTGGCACAAAATGGAGCCCAGGTCATTTTTGAATTAGCGGTGATTAAACTCAGCGGGTACGATTATGTCGATGAGAATTTACCGACTGCCAAGATCGTTGATGAAGCTGGCATAGCTGTCCCAACGGTTCCCTTATACCCCTTCCTAAGCAGTCCCTACCAAATTCAACTAAACCTTCAGGGATTGGATTTTAGCGCGATACCGCCCCGCTCAAGGATTCTATTTGATTGGCCTTCCTCGGGGGCAAGTTTTGCACTTTCGATTGTTTTCCCAGACGAAGAGATTCTCCCCACCGAGACTCCCACCGCAACAATCACAATCACTTCTCCCAGTGTAGATATTTTAAAAGGACCGGGTATATTTTATAAAGTGCTCGGTCGAGCAGAATCTGGAGCGATCTATGAAGTTTTAGGCCAAAATGGCTCAGGAGATTGGTGGCAAATTGATTACGATGGCAGTGAAGCATGGGTCCAAAATTCTGCAGGAGTTCGAAACGAGCTTAGTGCCCCAGTAGTTTCTATCCCCCTTCCTCCACCTACAGCAGATTTTGTGATGACCCCCTCTGCTGGTGAAGCTCCTTTAACTGTAGAGTTCACAAATTCTTCCTCCGACGGATACCAATGGGCATGGGATTTTGGAGATGGTATTGTTGCTTATGAGCCCAATCCAACACATACTTTTACTGGAGAAGGCACATATAACGTTTCTTTAAGAGTAGATAGCCAATTGGGATATGGCATTGTGAATAAAACGATTGAAGTGGAACCAGCACCAATCGTTCTAATTCCCTTTCAACCGATCATTGTATATCCCTTCTTTCCAAACACCCCCACACCATCCTTCGGCTCAAAAACTTTCTTGTTTAGAAATTTCACCCAATTACCAAATAATGCGCATCACGACACCGGAATTTTAACGAGTGGCTATGATTGCGGAATTGTAGGACTCTCTGCAACGAGTGGCGATATCCACGAAAGTGGCGCGGATGACATCTTGGTTACAAGACTGACCCAGGAATTTGGTACTTGGTGGATCCACGCAAATTTCCATACGCATAATAATCATGAAAGGTGGGATATCGCGGTTATGTGCGTATCAAAATTGCAAAGTTCTACTTACAATTTATATTCGGGAATTCGTGTCAATCCTTCCGCTAGAGAAACGATCGACCTTGAAGATCTAAATATCCCTGAAAACAGTTATTGCGGAATTGCGGGAATGGGAGCATACAATGGCGATATTCGTGAAGGAGGTACCGCCCCCTATATTTTGAAGGCCTATTTAGAAAAGAGTCTTTCTACAGGAAATTGGGAATTAACTGCGAACTTTTATACTCATAACACCGAGGAAGTTTGGGATATTGATATTTTATGTATTTATGACAACCCAAACGTGCTCAACCATTTTTCCCTTACCCATTTAAGCAATAACGGACATCGTGATACCGGGGTAAGTAGCTCTGAATATGCCTGCGGCGTGATGGGCATGTATGCTTATAACGGAGATATCCAAGAAAATGATGCTGGGACTATTCTCCAAGCTTACACCTATGTGGGAGCCAATGGCAATTGGTTTGTGAAAACCGACTTTAGAACACATGGCACTCATGAAGAGTGGAATGTAAACATGCTCTGTGTAAAAAATTATTCAACCACAATTGTTGGTAATTGGGGACAGGGGTGGGCCCCTTAAAAAAGGAGAAGAGAATGAAGAATATTAAACCTAATTCGATTTGGTTATTGATTGCGATTGCCTTTCTATCGTCATTATTGGCTGGCTGTGGTGCATCTGATGTCAATCCATTATGCTCCACTTGTCCGATTGCCCCCCTACTTGCAATTGGCTTATTTATTATTTCAAAAAGATAATTAATTATAGATAATACATAACAGTATTTCAAAAAATAGTCTATTTCTATTTAAGTATAAATAATAAAATTGACAGCTGCTTATCTATGAAAGAAAATAATCTCTCTCCTTTCGTATTTTGCACTATGGTAAAATGCGCTGATTCGGGAGAATAAATAATTAGCCCGAATAATTCTCTAAAGTAGATAGGCAAGTCACACTGAATGAATACCAAAATTCAACAATTTCCAATATTACTATTTTTTCTTATTTTTCCAATTTTTTGCCTATCTTCATGCAATTCATCAATTACGGAAAATTTTAAAACTCCTGCCCCATCCATAAGTAAAACCAATCCCCCTTCTAATACCCTAAATACAAATAATAATTCTGAGTCAATTGATATCAAGGAAACGGAGGGTGCTTTATCCAACAATCAGGCTTCTAATTCCCAAGAACCTCCTCCAAATTTTGAGGAAACCCAAGAATCAATCGAAAACAATCCATTTCTCACAATTCCAGAAAATTTTAATTTTCCTCTCTCGACAATCACAATATTTAATCCGGGAGATTTATCCCGGGTCACCTCCCCCTTCAAAGTTGTTGCAGAAATTCCCAAATCTCTTGAAAATAGGGCTTTTGTAGAACTTTTTGGAGAAGACGGTCGATTGCTGGATAGAGAAATTATATATAATTTTGGATTGAGCGGTTTTTATGATTTAACAATATCCGCTGAAATGGAATTTGAAACAATAACTCTTGCCGAAACAGGATTATTAAAAATTACCCTACTGGATGATTTTGGAAATCCACTTTCTATTAGTTCAGTGCATTTGATTTTACTTAGGGAAGGAAATTCGGAAATTGCGGGATATGGAGATTTAAGAGAAAACTTGATCATTGAACGACCTCAGGAGGATTTTGAGGCAGAAAACGGGAATATTTTTGTGTCGGGGTATGTGCGGGCACAAGACCTGGGAAGTCTAAAGATCAAGATCGTGAATGAAAATGGAGAAACTTTGCGGGAAACTGAGGGGGTTCTTTTGGAAACGAAAAATAGTGCCTATTCTCTATTCTTAGGGTCATTAGAATATTTTGTGGCTTCTCCTCTGGATGTGCAATTGGTCGTTGAAGCAATGGGTGAAAAAATCCCGGAAATAACTTCCCTTAGCTCTCGCCGTATCACTTTGGAACCCTGATAGCGCAAAATTCTATTACTTTTTAGATTTCCTTCCAAACATATTCCCAGCCCAATTTCTCCGCGAATCCCCTAAATCAATGTGGGGAGAATTTTCTCCCGTCCAATTTGCCGATATCCTTTCCCCCATCCATTTCATTCGTCCCTTCCTAGCTTTTTCCAGGTTTTCCTTTACGGTTTCAATTGATCCTTGAGAAATTTCATCCCGTAATTTTTGCATTTCCATGATGAACTCATCCATCACCCGAACCATATTTTCTTTATTCAGAACCGCAGCTTTTGCCAGAGACCCAGGAGAATCTTGATTTTCTATCAAGCTACTAGCTACCGCAAATGGTCTTCCCGCAAATTTTCTCCCTTCCTTCCAACTTCCTCTGGAGGTATTTGCAAGTATTAGTTCCGCGGAAATCAATTGAGGCATAATGTGGACTGCAGCCATTATTCCATCAATTTCGACACCATCAGCAAATAATATGTGCGCATTTAACATTTCAGCTAATTCTGCAGATGTTTTAATTGCGTCAGACGAAGCCCGTTGGCTTGGATTAATTGCAAATGTCCCCCCCTGAAATAGGTTTTCAGAAGCAGCATCAAATCCGCTTTCTAATTTTTCGATATGTGAAGGAGAGATCATGGGAGTAAATCCTACATAATTTACTTTTTCTGAAAAATAATTTTCAGCCCACTTTAAACTTGCTTCTCTCACAGGAGATGTATCTAAAACGACTGCATTTTCCTTTACCTTATCTCCAATCGTGCTCATAATTCCTTCCACTTCTTCAAGCGTTAAGGACAAAACAATGATATCGGCTCCCTCCACTGCCTTGAATATATTATTTTCTGCTTCATCAATTGCAGAAATCTTCTTGGCAAATTTTGGTAAACGTCCATCAGGATCAAACCCTACTCGTTGAAATTGAGCAGAATGTCCTGCAAGCCCCAGCCCGATAGATGTCCCAATCTGTCCTAAACCAAGAATAGCGATTTTTGTCTTCATGAATTCCTCAATTGTTATTATCGCAGTATTGTAAGACCTTTAAAAATTGGTCTTCTTCTGAATTTTCAAATTTTATTATATTGTCCTGATGACGTAGTATTAGTGAAAGAACCATTGGAGATGCATTCGTTTTCTTGACCATTTCAGCCCCCCACTTTGGATGCATTTCTGATACTACAAACGCCTTGAAAAATCCCTTTGGCTCATTTTTCCCCCATATTTTTATCTGATTTGGGAAAAGCTTATTTCCCAACACAATCATTATTCGATCAAATATGTTTAGAGGATATCGGATTTTTCCAATGTCATGGAGTAATGCCGCAGTTAAGAGGTCTTCGTCATTGTCCACCTGTTCTAGAATTTGCCTACATACTGCTATTGCATGAAATTGTTCGGAAGCTTGAAATTTTTTAAATAGTCCGAATTGTTCTGAGTTTAGAATCGACGATACAAAAACAAGATCCTTTTTGCCAGGTTTTGCCAATAATGCTAGTAGAAACTGATTGATTCGATAAGATATCTTTGAACGCGACATTAAGATAATAATCCAGCTAGAAATTGAGCGGGGGCAAATACAAACCAATCCGTGATGCGGAACCCAAAAAATGGCAATACCCAAAGGAGAACAAATAAGGGGGCATAACTATATCCCCGAATCCTGTCCATGAATGCTTTCCCAGAATCAGGTAAAAAATAAATCAATACTTTTTCGCCATCCAGTGGGAATATTGGAAGGAGATTGAAAAAGGCCAGTACAAAATTAAAGAATATAAAATAAGTTAAAAATTCATAAAGTGAAGGGAATAACTGGCTTTCAGATTCGACCATATTGATCAGCCCGATCTTGATAGGAAAGGCCGCCAAAAGGGCTAAAATTACATTTGAAATGGGTCCAGCCAGGCTCACCCACATACGAGCAGATTTTGAACGACGTTCTAAAGTATAAGGATTAACCTCAACGGGTTTAGCCCATCCAAAACCGAAATTCAATAAAAATAATGAGCCAATAATGTCTAAATGCGCCAATGGATTAAGGGTTAATCGCCCTTGTTTTGCGGGTGTATCATCCCCAAAAATATCTGCCACCAAGGCATGTGCATATTCATGTACACTGAAACTTATTAACAAAACAAAAAGCAAAGAAAAAATCATTGGGAAGGGCATATTGGACATTAAGTCACCTCGCGGGCATTATACCACCGCGTGTTATAATGCCGAACGTAATTTTTTAGAGAGTAAATTTGATTATATTTGAGAAAAAATGATGCAAATTCCTGAACTTCACTTGGAAGATATTCTCAGATTGAGAAAACAACACCCCTGCGGCAGTTTCGATTGGAAAGTCGTCCGACTCGGAGCAGATATTGGCCTCGAGTGTTTGGGTTGCGAGAGACGGGTTTTACTTGAAAGAAGAAAATTAGCCCGTAGATTAAAAATAGTTATAAGTTCAAATAACGAAACGGGGGATGATAAAATCGAATGAGCACACTTTATTTAGTTGCTACACCCATTGGAAATCTCGAAGATATTAGTGCTCGGGCCTTACGGATTTTAACTGAAGTAAAGGTAATTGCATGTGAAGACACTCGCCATAGTGGAAAGCTATTGCATCATTTTGGAATAAAAACTCCAATGACTAGCTACTATGAACATAATAAAGTCCATAAACTTAACAAAATTCTAAAGTCATTAGGGGATGGTGACGTAGCGTTGATCTCTGATGCGGGGACCCCCAACCTCAACGATCCAGGGTACCTATTAGTAAATGCTGCACTCGAAGGTGGGCATAAAGTGAGTCCAATTCCTGGACCCTCTGCCCCCATATCCGCCTTAATTGTATCTGGGCTTTCTACAGATCGGTTTACATATCTGGGTTACTTACCAAGAAAACAAAACGATAGACTAAGCGCATTATTAGAAGTAAAAAATTTCCCCTATACGCTAATATTTTTTGAGACTCCTCACCGCATGGAAGATTCATTAGCGGATATCGAAACCATTTTCGGAAATCGTAAAATTGCGGTAGCAGGGGAGCTCACCAAAATGTACGAGGAAATTTTTCGAGGGTCTGTAGGGGATGCAAAAAATTATTTCCTAGATCACCCAGCAAGAGGTGAATATACATTAGTAATCGAAGGCCAATTGGATCAGGAAGAACATTGGGATGAGGCAAAAATAAAAAAAGCCATTATGACCGAAATATCCAGTGGGAATTCCCCATCCAAAATCGCCAAATTTATCGCAGATCAATCCGGTTGGCCACGCAGAAAAATTTACAATATGATTATGGACATGCAAAATTGATCAATAAGTGTTTTTATCAATCTTCCTCTCAAATTTCTTTTGAGTTAGAATGCAAAATAATAAAGAAATGATTTGAGCTATATCGATACACACCAAATAATAAAATATTAGTAACGAGGTTTTATAAATGGATCTAAACAATGTGGAGCGAATGAAAGAACTTGACCCTGAAAATATGATCGATCATATTAATCGATTACCCGAGCAATTATTTTCAGCATGGCAACTCGGGCAAACTCTTGATTTACCCGACTGGGAAGGGATAGACAATATTTTGATCTCCGGCATGGGCGGTTCTGCAATTGGCGCTGATTTACTTGCAACCTATGTCCGGCCATTTTGCTCAGTCCCTATCACCGTTCATCGAGATTACCAGCTCCCAGCTTGGGCCAATAACGACCGCACATTGGTGATTTGTTCATCCCATTCCGGCAATACTGAAGAAGTGCTCACTGTCCTAGAAGATGTGCTCAAAACCGATCGTAAAGTGATGGGCATTTCTACCGGGGGAAAATTGTCAGAAAAAGCAAAAACTGCTAGTTTCCCCCTTTGGCTCTTTGAACATAATTTTCAACCTCGGACAGCTGTTGGTTTTTCTTTTGGATTATTACTGGCAATTTTCTTTAGATTAGGGTTAATTCCTGATCCAAGCAGTGACCTAAAAGAAACAATTGAAGAAATGAAAAAACAACAAACAGACTTGCTCCCAGATGTTCCAGATACCTCAAATCCCTCTAAAAGATTAGCGGGGCAGCTGATGGGAAGGTGGATCACTTTCTGGGGGGCAGAATCAATGGCACCGATTGCCCGGCGATGGAAGGGGCAAATAAATGAAAATGCTAAGGTACAGGCCTCATTCGAAATTTTGCCCGAAGCAGACCATAATGCTCTTCAAGGTATTATGCAGCCCGAAGCTCAATTTGGGGCAACAATGAACATCTTTTTATTATCTAAAGACAATCACCCACGCAATAAAATTCGCTCTGAATTCACCCGCATGACATTTATGCTCGAGGGACAAAACACTGATTTCTATAAAGCAAAAGGAAAGTCTCGGCTCGCTCAAATGTGGACAACCATTCATTTTGGCGATTATGTCTCTTATTATCTTGCAATCGGATATGGCGTAGACCCCTCCCCCGTACCCATGTTGGTGGAACTAAAAGAGAAAATGAAAGACGCTAAATAAAATTATTAGGAAATTATTTTTTCAGATCAAAATATAGACAATAAACCCCCCCTTCCCGGGACTGTAAAATTCTATCAACAACACATTATTATTTGCATTGGGCACAGCGATTGGCCCTCAAATATAAATCACGGGGATGATTTCACCTCAACACTTAATCAGGCAATAATAAACGACGAGCATATTCCTAACACGCGACTCACAGCTTGTGACTCCCCTTCAATTAGGTCTGGTACAGATATCCTTCTCTTTCCCCATAATATCCGACTCCTAAGCATATCTATGCTTGATATTCCAAACCTCATTCTATTTCTAAAAAATGAGATCCCGAATCCCTTTAAATTTAAGGAAATTGAAAAAATGATTTTTCTCGTTTGCGGTCACCAAAAACGAGATGACCGCTGTGGAAAATGTGGGCCGATGGTTTTATCCTCTGTTCAAGAAACAATTTCAAACAAAAGAATGTCGGATCAGGTTGAGGTTTTCAAGAGCAGTCATTTAGGTGGTCATCGTTTTGCAGGAATACTGGTCTGCTATCCTTCCGGGAATTGGTATGGCAGGGTAAACCCAAGCAATGTCGAAAAATATTAATTTCTGAACTCGAAAATAACCAGGCATATCAAGAATTATGGCATGGGCAAATGGGTTTAAACACAAACGAGCAGCTCGAATATTTTAAAGGATAAAAGTAGGGACAAGAAGTTCATGTCCCTACTTTACAAACAATTTAATTAATTTCTATCGACTTCCAGCATCCATTACGGCAACTGCGGCGATATTGACAATATCTGTCACATCGTCACCCGTTTGCAAAACATGCACTGGAGCCCCCATACCCAGCAAGATCGGACCAATTGCCTGGGCATTACCTAAGTGGTTCAATAACTTATAGGCAATATTCGCGGATTCCAAAGACGGGAATACTAAAACATTGGCGTCTTTTACTGAACTAAATGGGTAGCGTTTTTCTATGATCTCTGCAACAACGGCTGTATCCGCCTGCATTTCCCCTTCAATCGCTAAATCAGGTCGGCGTTCTTTTACAAGTTCAACTGCTTTCTTGACTTTCTGCTGTTTAGGATGCGGAGTGCTTCCAAAATTAGAGAAGGACAACATTGCAACTCTAGGATCGAGGCCCAACTTTTTCGCAAAATCTGCGGCCAAACAAGCGCTTTCAGCCAGATCTTCAGAAGTGGGATCAATATTTACAGTCGCATCCGTAAATATATATACTTTGTCATCCACGATCATGATATAAACACCCGCGGCACGACGTGCATCGGGGGATGTATGATGAATTTGCAATGCAGGTCGGATTACATCAGGATATTCATAGGTCAATCCTGAAACGAAAGCATCCGCATCACCCATTTTTACCATCATTGTGCCAAACACATTCCGTTTCCAGAGTCGTTTTCGAGCTTCTCTAATATTAATCCCTTTTCTTTGCCGAAGCTCATAATAAGCTTGTGCATATTCATCCAGTTTATCAAATTCTCTAGGATTGACAATTGTGGGTTTATAGTCTAACGCAAGCTCTTTAATTTTCTTTTCGATCACTTCTTTTCTACCAATTAAGATTGGCTGACCGATGCCCTGGTCTTTTACTTGAGAAGCAGCTCGAATTATTTTTGTTTCTTCGCCCTCGGCAAAAACAATGCGATCTTTGTTTTTTACGGTTAGAGCCTGATTAAGGATGAAATGGCGTACTTGCTGGCCCTTACCTTGTCGGAGAGCTAATTGTTCTCGATATTCTTCGATATCAATAGTCTTTCGAGCCACACCTGAGTCCATTGCAGCTTGAGCAACGGCGGGGGCTTCCCATAAGAGTACTCGTGGGTCCAAAGGTGTCGGAATAATATAATCACGCCCAAATTTCATGCTTTCCTTGCCGTAAGCACGCAACACACTATCTGGCACATCTTCTTTAGTCAGGGCAGCCAACGCTTTTGTTGCTGCCAATTTCATTTCTTCATTGATCGAATGTGCTCTAACATCCAGAGCGCCACGGAAAATAAATGGGAATCCCAATACGTTATTTACCTGATTTGGATAATCAGAACGTCCCGTTGCAACGATAGAATCGGGACGGACTTCTTTGGCAAGATCATAATTGATCTCTGGATCAGGATTGGCCATTGCAAAAATGATCGGATCCTTCGCCATAGTCTTTACCATTTCTGGGGTGAGCACATCAGCCACAGACAAACCATAAAATACATCCGCTCCCCGAACTGCGTCCGCAAGATCCCGAGCATCTGTATCCACCGCAAGGGGTTCTTTATACTCATTCATCCCCTGTTCACGACCTTTATAGATCACGCCGCGGCTATCTACAAGCAAAACGTTTTCTTGTTTTACTCCAAGGAGAATCGCCATATTTGCACAAGATATTGCGGATGCCCCTGCACCGGATACAGCAATTTTTATGTCACCCAGATCTTTACCAACAATTTCCAGCGCATTTAATAACCCTGCGCTAGAAATGATTGCAGTACCATGTTGATCATCATGAAAAACCGGAATGTCCAACATCTTCTTAAGGGTGCGTTCAATATAGAAACATTCTGGGGCCTTTATATCTTCTAGGTTTATACCACCAAAAGTGGGGGCAATTGCCGCAACCGTTTTGATGATCTCATCTGGGTCTAATAGATCAACTTCAATGTCAAATACATCGATATCAGCAAATTTTTTGAATAATACGCCTTTGCCTTCCATTACTGGCTTTGAAGCCAAAGCTCCCCGATTTCCTAATCCAAGTATCGCTGTTCCATTCGATATGACAGCTACTAAATTTCCCTTTGCTGTATATTCATATGCTAATTCAGGATCCTTATCAATATCGATCACTGGTTCTGCCACACCCGGAGAATAGGCTAGGGCTAAATCATGTTGAGTATCCATTGGCTTAGTTGGAATTACTTCGATTTTTCCAGGTTTTCCATCTAACTTATGATACTCAAGTGCCTCTTTTCGCAAATTACTCATTACTTTCTACTCCTTTAGGATAGAAATTCAATATATTGTGTCTCCATTTCATATAATGACATGGAGACCAAGTCCTTTCAAGTTGTATCTGACACCCAAAATTAGGGTCATTTATACTAATAAAAAACCATCATTTCCATATATCTTAACCGTTTAAACTGTAAAAAGATACAAGCTTTTCCATAAATACCCTATAAAAGATTTCGCCTATTTTTGACTTTGTTTTTTTGCTTGGGTGTCTGCCGAAAACTTGCCCAGATTTTTAGAATCATGTAGACTGAAGTTCATTTTTTCATTATTTGGGAGTTCAAAAAACTAATAATTATTGCGTTCTATGCTACAGTAATAATCGATAAATATATTCCAATAAAAGGAAACTCATTCAATGAGCAGTGATAAAAAAGATAAAGCCTTAGAGAATGCGCTTAGTCAAATTACAAAACAATGGGGAGACGGATCCATAATGCGTCTGGGTGAAACCCAAACTTTAAACATCGATGTAATCCCCACCGGCTCTCTTTCCCTAGATATAGCGTTAGGTATTGGGGGAATCCCTAGAGGGCGTGTCACAGAAATTTATGGCCCAGAATCCTCTGGAAAGACCACCATTTGTCAACATATTGTTGCTGAAGCACAAAAATTAGGCGGCACAGCCGCATTCATTGACATGGAACATGCACTAGATCCAACCTATGCCGCCCGTTGTGGTGTTGACATAGAAAATTTACTTATTTCTCAACCAGATACTGGGGAACAAGCATTAGAAATAGCTGAAACCCTGGTTCGTTCTGGTGCGGTAGATGTTGTTGTGATCGATTCGGTTGCTGCATTGGTTCCCCGATCTGAGCTAGAAGGGGATATGGGGCAAGCCACAATGGGCGTGCAAGCAAGGTTAATGTCCCAGGCATTAAGAAAACTATCTGGTGCAATCAAACAAACGAATACCGCCGTGATCTTCACCAACCAACTAAGACAAAAGATTGGCGTCATGTTCGGGAACCCAGAAACAACCACTGGGGGGAATGCCCTAAAGTTTTATGCTTCTGTACGACTTGATGTGCGCAGCATTCAAAAAATAAAAACTGGGCAAGAAATTGTGGGTAGTCGAACCCGAATTCGGGTCGTCAAGAATAAGGTAGCAGCACCGTTTCGTGTCGCAGAATTTGATATAATGTATAATGAAGGTGTCTCCAAAATGGGAGACCTCCTAGATTTGGCAGTAGAAAAAGAAGTTGTCGAAAAAAGAGGTTCTTTTTACTCATATGGTGAGACCCGTTTAGGGCAAGGGCGTGAAAAATCTAAGGACTTTTTACGAGAAAACCCCACCCTAGCATCAGAAATAGAAGTCAATGTTCGTGGAGCGCTTGTACCAGAAGAGATTATGCCCCTCGAAGATGAAGAAGACCTCTCCGATGCAAATTTTAATGCCGCTGAATAATTAGTGGCCATCGCTGTAAATTGATAAATATGCCGGTGTCATCGTAAGACGACACAATAAAAGGCAAAGTGGCTTTTTGAGCAGAACTTGCAAATGTTTTATTTACATTGCAACACCACGCTCGAACATACGGAATAAAAAAGTTTGCATCATTTTTGCATGAATGCAATTTTTTGATACAGTTATTAGAGTTCTATTAATTGTAATTCAAGTCAATAATTCACAGCCATGACCCCTAACGGTGGTTCCATGGCTTTTTGTTTACCTATGACCAGAAAAATTACTGCTCTTAAAGTACAAAAAAGGAATAAGAACAGAGTAAACGTATATCTGGACAATGAATTTGCATTTGGTCTGTCCCGCATTGTAGCTGGATGGTTAAAAACCGGCCAAGAGCTAAGTGAAGAAAAGATTCTTGAGATTAAATCAAAAGATGAAATTGAGATCTCATTGCAACGAGCATTAAATTTTCTAAGTTATCGCCCTCGATCCGAGGAAGAAGTAAGAAAAAATCTTAGAAAACACGACACCGATCCTGAAATTATCGAAAGGATCATCGAACGTTTACAAGAAGGAAAATTGGTCAACGACGTTGATTTCGCCAACCTATGGGTCGAAAATCGCTCTGATTTTCGACCCCGAGGCCGCCGTGCATTAAGGGCTGAATTAAGACAAAAAGGTGTCAATGACCAGACTATCGAAGAAACGCTTATCGACATAGATGAAGAAGAACTAGCCTATCGGGCGGCGGTCAAAAAATCACGCCGCTATAAAGAACTCGAGTGGTTAGATTTTAGAAAAAAAATGAATGGCTTTTTAGCTAGACGAGGGTTCAACTACAGCGAAATAACAATCGTAGTAGAAAAAGTATGGAATGAAATCCATAGCAACCCTCCAAAATAAAAGGAAACCGACGAGGTAAAAATGAATGACACAATAATTTATATAATCATTGGCTTGGTGGCAATATCACTTGGTTATTTGTTTAGACAATTACAGCTGAATGCCCTCCATAAAAGAGAAGGGGAGAAAGCTGAACGCATTATTGCAGAAGCAAAAGAGACCGCACGAGAAGTTGAGGTAGAAGCAAAAAACACCTCGATTCAAATTCGGGAAACAGCTGAGGATGAAATTAAAAGACGTCGGCAAGATCTAAGTAACGAAGATGATCGATTACAAAGACGACGTTCAGAGATTGACTCTCAAGTGGATCGATTAGAAAAACGAGAACAAACGCTCAATAAAAGGCAAAGTACACTTGATCGCAAGTCAAATGAAGTGGATGACAAACAAGGGGAAGTACTAGAAAGGCTTCAACAAATTTCCACCATGACGAATGACGAAGCTCGAGAAGTTTTGCTCAAAGAAGTTGAAAAAGAAGCTCGCAGTGATATGGCTCGAATTATGCGGCAGATCGAAGCTGAAGCAAGGGAAGATGGCGAAGAACGTGCCCGCCGCCTAATTTCTTTAGCCATCCAACGAGTGGCCTCTGAACATGTTTCAGAAATCACCACCTCTCGAGTAACCTTACCCTCGGATGAAATGAAAGGTCGAATTATTGGTAGAAATGGTCGAAATATTCGGTCGTTTGAGCAAGCCGCTGGCGTCGATGTGATTGTTGACGATACACCCGAAACTGTCACAATTTCATGTTTCGATCCGGTTCGACGAGAAATCGCCAAACGTACCCTTCAAAAATTGGTTAATGACGGTCGAATCCATCCTGCTAGCATTGAAAAAACCTTGAAAAAAGAAGGGCGAGAAGTAGATAAGGTAATGTTGGAAGCAGGAGAACAGGCCGTATTTGATGCCGGTGTCCCCACGCTTCATCGGGAAGTAATAAAAGTTTTAGGCAGGTTGAAATTCCGAACATCCTATGGTCAAAACCAGCTTGACCATGCCGTGGAGACCTCAAAAATTGCTTCTGTCATCGCCGCAGAATTAGGAGCCGACGTTGAATTAGCAAAGATGGGTGGTTTATTGCATGATATTGGTAAAGCCATGGATCATGATCTTGAAGGCACCCACGCTGGAATCGGCGGTGAGTTTGTTGCTCGATATGGTGTACCCAAAAAAGTAGTCAATGCCATAGAATCCCATCACCACGAAGTCGAACAAGAAACCATTGAAGCTGTAATCGTTGAATCAGCTGATGCCATATCTGGCGCCCGCCCAGGTGCCCGACGAGAAAGTATTGACCAATATATTAAACGAGTAAAATCCCTTGAAGAGATCGCAAATTCATTCAAAGGCGTCAATGAAAGCTTTGCACTCCAAGCCGGTCGAGAAGTTCGTATAATCGTCCGCCCAGATGATTTGGATGACCTCGAGACCACTCGCTTGGCCCGCGACGTTGCCAAGCAAATCGAAGAAACCATGCAATACCCAGGTCAGATTAAGGTCACAGTCGTCCGGGAAACTCGGTCAATAGATTACGCAAAGTAACAGATTCCTTACTAATAAAAACACCCCATTGAATAATCAATGGGGTGTTTTTATTTAATTATTATATTGAATAAATTGTTTATGAAAGGAAGGGATTTTGAATTTTCTCTATTCCCACCAAAGTTTGAGAACCGTGGCCACTAAATATCTTGGTTTCGTCCGGTAATACTAATACCTGATCACGTATGCTATTTAATAAAGTTTGAGTATCTCCATGGGGCAAATCTGTTCGCCCGATGCTATTTTGAAATATCACATCCCCGCTAAATAATACATTCTCGGTCTCACAATAAAACATTACATGCCCGGGTGTATGGCCGGGGGCATATAAGACCTTGAATGAATAATCACCCAAAAATAACTCTTGCCCATCCTCAAGATCGATACTAGGTTCAGGTCCTGGATCAATATCCATCCCAAACATTCTGGCCCCTCCCTGCTCCCGCCATAACCAATAATCCTCTGGATGCAAGGCAACAGGAGGAGGTGGGTTAGAACCATCCGCCACTGCTGCCGCGCCACCTAAATGATCAAAATGGGCATGAGTTAGCCAAATATTACTAATTCTCCATCCTTTTTGATTCGCTGCGTCTAATATTTTTTCTCCATCCCAAGCAGGGTCGATAACGATCGCCACATTAGTTTCAGAATCTGCTATTAAATAGGCATTGGTTTCTACCGGTCCAAGGGTTAACGTCACAATTTCTAAACTCATATAAATCCTTTATTTATATTGATTTTATTGATGATTTTCTTCACGAACATCTTCTTATACATTATACTGTTGAAAAATATAACATTAAACCAATGAGGAGTCATTGAAATGCCAAAATATGTACCAGAACCCTTCAAAATCAAAATGGTGGAACCCATTCGCTTGATCTCGCCGGAAAAGAGAGAAGCTGCTATAAAAAAGGCAAACTATAACCTTTTTGCAATGAAAGCAGAGGACATATTTATTGATTTTATGACTGACTCCGGTACTTCGGCGATGAGCAATCATCAGTGGTCTGCGATGATGATGGGAGACGAATCTTACGCTGGTGCCCGGTCTTGGTTTAGGCTAAAAGAGGTTGTTGACGAAATATTTGGGTTCAAGCACTTCGTCCCCACCCATCAAGGTCGTGCCGCAGAAAATATTTTAACAAATCTCCTCGTACAACCTGGTGAATACATCCCCTCGAATATGCATTTTGATACCACCGAAGGAAACATTCGTGCCCGGGGCGGGCGTCCAAAAAATCTAGTTAGAAAAGAAGCCTACAATCCCTCTGAAAGAGTTGATTTTAAGGGCAATATGGACATCGAAAAACTTTGCTCTTTTATTGAGAATACCGGGGTTGAGAATATACCCTTTGGCATGCTCACAATTACGAACAATGCTGGTGGTGGTCAACCTGTATCGATGCAAAATATTAAAGCGGTTTCTGAGCTATATCATGAATTTGGCTTACCTTTCTTCATTGATGCCTGCCGTTTTGCAGAAAATGCCTATTTCATTAAACTTCGAGAACCTGGTTACGCCGACAAGTCCCCCTTAGAAATTTCTCAAGAAATGTTCTCCTACGCCGATGGAGCCACCATGAGTGCGAAGAAGGATGGCATTGTTAATATTGGCGGCTTCCTAGCTATGAACGATGATACATTATTCCAAAATGTTCGAAATGAATTGATCATTCGAGAAGGTTTCTATACCTATGGAGGACTAGCTGGCCGAGACCTCGAAGCAATGGCAGTGGGTTTCAAAGAAGCCTTGGAGGTTAGTTATCTTGATTATCGCCTTGCCCAAACCGCCTATTTGGGGGAAAGGTTAATTGAAAAGGGTATCCCGATCATAGAGCCTCCCGGTGCACATGCGATCTATATCGATGCTAAGAGTTTCTTGCCACATATTCCTCAGGCTGAACTACCCGGTCAATCCCTTTCAATCGCGATGTATAAACAGGGCGGTATTCGGGCTGTTGAACTAGGAACCGTTGCCTTTGGTTATACAGACCCAGATTCTGGGGAAGAAATTTTCCCTGAATTAGATATGGTTCGCATGGCTATTCCTCGCAGAGTATACACCCAAAGCCATATGGATTATGTCGTAGATGTGTTGACGGAGATCGCCGAAAATCCTCAGGCTTTAAAAGGATATAAGATCACTTACCAACCCCCCCTAATGCGTCATTTCACTGCACATTTCGAACCACTATAAATCAAACAACCAAAAACGAGTGGTCCGTATGAACCACTCGTTTTTTTAATTACCACAAAATTATTTTATTTTATTTAATTCTTCACCAAATACATTTAGGGCTTCATAATAAGGGAGGATGCTGGGAATATAATGTCTTTCATTTGCCGCATGAGGACCCAATCCGCTTTGACCCCATACAATTCCTTGTCCATTTGGCGCAAATCGAGCACTTGTCCCAGCCAATTTTCTCCCGATCTTTGGCTCTTTATTGGATATCATTTTTATTCCGGCCAATAAAGCTTCTAAATAGGGGTTATCTGGATCGCAGGCAACCCCATTTTCAAAGTTTTGTGCTTCAAAATTCAAGCCCGCGTTTTCACAATACTTCTCCACATCCTGTCTGAAGGCGTACAAATCGTCCTGTGGTATCGACCTAATTTCCATACCCATCTTCCCAACTTCCGCAGTAATATTGTAAATACCAGGGGTTCCCACCTCTATAAAAGGGAATCGAAGTTGAGAATGCCAGCCATCCTCACTTTCAAGTTTTAGATAATTTTCGCTAATTTTTTTAATATCACCTTGCGCTTTAACCAAACACTCCCCAACACCCACCTGGGCTCCTGCAACTCCGCTATGGCCTTTTTCCCCATGGGCAACGATCTGAGCTCTTGCCAAACCTCTATTTTGAATATCCACCGTTCCCCAAATATTCTCTCCACTAATTTCCGTTCGCTCCCCAGCAATAAATAATTTTGGTTCGTACCCGCTTTCCGCCTTCAAGATATCAAGCACAAAAGAGGAACCATATTTATCCATTTCCCCATTTTCTTCGTTTCCAATGAGAAGCAAACACACAGGCGGAGGGGGTCCCCCTACTTTTAGGATATCTTTCATCCAAACCATATAGGTCGCCACAACTGTTTTCATATCCCCCGTCCCACGCCCTACAAAATAATCACCTTCAATCCTCGGAATAAATTGAGTATCATCTGGTTCAGGTTCAACGACATCAAAATGACCAGATAACATTACGGGTGCAACCACCTCGGGTGTAAATCCAGCAAGGATAGCCGGGTATTTTTCATCCTCAAAAACTCGAACATGTACCCCAACACCTTCAAGATATTCCTTGATTAACAAATAAGCCTTTCGTACTTCAGATAATCGCTCTGTTGGGCTGGCGGTCACTGAAGGAATTTCAACCAAACTTTTAGAAAGTTGGAGGATTTCAATCGTTTTTTGAGGAAGGTTTTCATTTTCTAAAGTAAATGCTGACTTTTCGGCACTTTCTATTTGATTGATCTCAACCATTAAACCAATTTTCTCAATTTCACTTTCTGCAAGATTGGAAATAGTAGGGATTATTTGATCCATATCATTTTGAATGGATTTTTTCCTATTTTCCACAAGATTTTTGAGCAGTTCTAATGGAACCTCATCCTCATCCCCCATCGCTGCCTTAAGCTCTGTCCGAATCTGATCAGCAGTATTAGGTGCACCCTTCGCCATTTCGACCAAAGGTTGTAAATCCCCCCATAACCCTAATGCTTCGGCCAAAGGTTTCACCTCATTGATCGACCAAGATAGAAATTCTCGCATTTGGATCGGTTTTCCTGTGATCGGGTTTTCAATTTTAGACCGTAATCCATCTTTTGCTGCAGAAATTTCATTTCGCCTAACTCGCTCAATATCTTCGTTATCATATCTAAATCCCCTACAAAAGGTCTTGTCAGCATACATTCTCAATAGCAACAAATGCTTCAAGGTCAAATTTGCCAATTCCAACGACATTGAACTCCCACCGTCATCTGTACGAATTTCTACTCTGGACATCGGTATTTTTATTCGAGTAAGAATGTTTTCCATCTCAACACGGGCTGCAACCTCATCAATAGGATGCTCTTCACTTCCGATTGCATAGAGACCACGGGCATATAATGCTTCCAATTGATCATTCGTAATCTCGATCTGCCGCTCAACAGATTCTGCAAAAGAGCGGGCTCTGACAGGGCTCCAGTTGTTGTTCCCGAACCGTACGCCTCGTCTCACCAGATCAAATGAAGTATCCACATAATCCTGATGGCTACGATATAAGTTTGGAAGATCCATCGTATCGGGGTTTGGAAAGGTCAAATTCCTTATCGAATCATATTCGGTTAATATCACAACCGGTTTTCCATCTCTTTCTTGTGCTTGCATCGGAGTTGAAGCCCCAGCCGCAATAAACATCGCAGAAAAAGCCCGCATCAATCGGGTCGCAGTGATATAGACCTGATTGAAATACTCATCTCTTCCCCCGTTATTTCTTTGATGTTGGGGAAGGTGCAAAAAATCCCAGTCGATCAATGGCTCCGGCAAAGATAAATTTACATGGTTCCCCGTGGTTGCCATCGAAACCCCATATAGATCTATACATCGTTCAAGATATCTACGTTTGGCAAGCCCCATACTAATTGGGATCGACTCATGATCTACTTCGGTTAGATATAACAAATTACCATGCCAAGCGTGCAGGGGTTGGTTAAATTCCTCGCTAATCTTATCTAACGATTTTAAGAAAATCGATTCGATAAATCTTGCCTCATAAACTGCCCCTTTTGGGCTGTAATAGGGCCTCCCCATCATTTCAATCATCCAATGGAATATTTCTAGCGTGCTTAATTCTCGAATACGAGGATCCATATGCTTATCACGCAAATATTCAACAAAAGATTTTCGCGTTGAACCTGCCCCTACCGTCAATAAGGGTTTCATCCCCTGATCTAAAAGGTTCCATTCTAGCTCGAAACCGCATATACCCTTTTCAGGCATCTCAGTTAATGCGGTTTCTAAAGCTAGTTGGTATTTGTCTACAAACTTTGTGAGCTCAAAATCCGATACCATAAAACCATCACCTTATTTTTCTAAAGCTTTTAGCCCTTCAATAAGTCTCTTAGCCGCACCTATAGTCCGTTCGGCTGGGGTCGCATAAGAATATCTGATCCAATCCCCGCCAAAGGAGGAGAAAAAGGAACCAGGTACCACTGCAAGCCCATGGGCTTCAGCTAGGTACTGCCCCATTTCTTCGGTGTCTGCCCACCCCTTTGCATTTACCCACTGACCGACGTTAATAAAGGCATAATAGCCTTTCCCAATGATATACTCAAAACCATTTTCGTCAAGAAAACTTTTCAATACATTCCTGCTCGCATTGGTGGGCTCCACAATATTTCGACAAGCCTTTGCATAACCCATTTCATATGCAGCTTGAGCAACCGACAAAGAAAAATAAGGCGGGATCACATTATGCGAGGCTCGGGCAACAATAAATTTGGTCACTTCTTCAGAAGCGATCAAATGCGCTGAACGAATATTGGAAGCCCCTAAACTTTTGGTCAATCCATCCATCACCATGATGCGTTGTCTTTCTTCTGGTGCAAACATTCCCAAAAATTTATTTAAATCCATTGGCGCTTCATCAGTCACGTAATGGTAGATCCAATCAAACAGAACAAAGGCAACGCCATTTTCTAAAGCAAATCGTCCCAATTCTGCCTGTTCTTCCATCGAGATCGTCCGGCCCGTAGGATTATCTGGGCAGGTAATCACCAATCCAGCAATTTTTCGCCCTGATTTTGCCGCCATATCGACGCAAGCCTTAATTCCCTCTGTCGTATATTTCCAACCTTCCTCAGGTCTACCGGGGGCCAACATTACATTTGCGCCAATGCCATAGGGACCCCAGTTATAGGAGATCCAAGGAACTCTAGAGACGACAATAAAATCTCCCACCTGACCCGTGCCAAGGTTCAACATTGCCTGGTAAGCTTTTACTAAAGCATCGCGCCCCCCCACCGTGCCGGTAACATTTGCAGGACCAAACCCCAAGGATGAGTCTATTTGCCAATAATTTTCTACGACAACTTCACGGAATTTGGGGGTGCCAAAAGGCATATCATAGCCTGTACCATGCTCGAATTGAAGTTCAGCCGCCCTTTGCAAAATTTCAGGTGCCACGCCAGGCAAACTTGCCCCACCATCTCCCTGGGAGGCATCAAATATCGCTTCTCCTGGGTAATTGTCTTGGTATACCTTAAGTGACTTTTTGATCAAGAACATTCTTGATGGCGGAATAGTAGCCAAAGAATTCAAATGATCACTGACCGGCACTAAATTGCCCTCGGGCACTACATAGGCGGGGGTTTCGGGTGATAAATCTGTTTTGCTACTCATTTTTCTCCTCTTTAGAATCATTCATAATTTGAGAATCTTTTTGAAAAAGGTACTCTCAATTAATTAGGTGATTCCATCCTAGTATAAAGAAAACGCCCCAAACGGGGGCGTTTATTGAATTTCACATTTAAAGTACGGATAAAAGCATTGACTTCGACTTAACATATTCGGAAAAATATACCACCACCCTAGCCTCTCGTCAAGGTTGTTCAGTCTTTCACAATAAAAATAATTTCATTCCCCTTTCTTACTCTCTTCCCAAATCGCATCCATTTCTTCCAAACTTAGATCGGAAAGTTCTTTCCCCTGCCCCTTCGCTGTAGCCTCAATTACTGCAAACCTTTTTTTGAATTTCAGATTTGTTTCTCTTAAGGCTGTCTCTGGGTCAACATCTATCCAACGTGCAAGATTTGCAACTGCAAATATCAGATCTCCGATCTCCTCGGCTTTTTCTTCAGGGTTTTCTGCATCCTCAAATTCTTTGATCTCTTCCATTATCTTGTCAAAGACACCATCGATTTCCGGCCAATCAAACCCCACCCTGGCCGCTCTTTTCTGATACTTATCCGCAACTGCCAGCGCAGGCATATCTGTCGGCACACCATCTAATATCCCCTTTTCCTCATCCCCATTGTCTGATCGTTCTTCAGCTTTGATCTTCTCCCAGTTCTTTAATACCACGTCGGGTTCCAAAGATTCTACATCCTTAAACACATGTGGATGCCGCCTCACTAATTTATTATGAATGCCCTTGATAATACTTGACATATTAAATTCACCATACTCGGAAGCGATTTGGGCATGTAAGACAATTTGAAGTAAAAGATCCCCAAATTCCTCTTCCATTTCCTTGGGGGCGTCATGATCTATGGCATTGAGTACCTCATAGGCTTCTTCTAAGAGGTTTGTACGCAGGCTTTGATGAGTTTGTTCTCTATCCCACGGACAACCCTCTGGAGAGCGCAAATGAGCGATCAGTTCCTGAAAGTCTTCAAAGGAGGTATTATCTCCCAATGGAGGGATAAATAACGAACTCAATAATCCAATATACTCACTTTGATCAATTTCATATAACTTCAATTCTTCCAATTGGGCATCATTCGTTCCAGCCCCATGCACAAATCGAACAGGATGTTCATCAGGATATAAAGCCATCAGAGTTATTTTTAATTCTGAAGCAATCTCTTTGGAATGGACCTGGGCAATTAGGGCTGGCACACTTGGGGGAAAAGAGGGATGATGGGCCATCACCATCTCATGGGCATCCACCATAGTGAGCTGTGGCAGCGGGTCAACCCCCAAGCTTGCTAAAACAGGTGCCAAAAAACTAATTCCTTCAACAATTCTTGTCTGAATCCCCTGTTCTTTTGCCTGCCGAAAGATCTCAGGGCCGGTGGTCTCTGCAATAAATGGATGACCTGGAACAGCATAAACAACCCCCTCTGGTCGTTTCCCCAATTCAATAATCTCTTTAATTATTTCCGCATAGACATCTTCAAATTTTTCTTTTTCTTCATAGACCAAATCGAAAGAATACACCTTTAGGTCTTTTGGAAAACCTGCTATTGTGGGATGCTGACTTGTCCGTACATAAACCTCATCAACAGTCTCGAGGATCTGCCATGCTTCCCTTGTGAGGTGTTTTGGATCTCCAGGGCCTAATCCCAACAATATGATCCCGTTTTTTTCTTCCATACTTACTCCAATGATCTTTCCAGTCCGGCTACAGCTAAATGCTCGCTTTGATTAATAAATTTCATCGCCCACGGGCCATACATCTCATCTGATTTTTGGTAATTAAAGCTCGATAGCGCAGTAAATTCAGGAAACACACTGCATCGGCGAAATGGTCCTACGTTAAAGATGATATCAACAAAGGCGTTCTTAACCCAACCATGCCCAACCACCAAGACAGTTTGATCCTCATGTTTAGCGATCAACTCGGATAAGAATTTCCCCACACGGATAACTAAATGGGCATAGCTTTCCATATCAGGCACTGCTCTGTCAAACGGAAGATAAGGAGTCTTATGGAAATCATTGTCTTGGTAAACGGTTAACTTTTCATCGGGAATCGGTTGATGATCCCAATAGGCTGTACTTCCTTCCCGAATGAGGTCCGATAATTTCAGGGGCAAATTATAAGCTTCCGACACAAAACCAGCCGTCTCTTTTGTTCTCACCATACTACTGGCATAAATTGCATCTAAAGATATTTCTTCTTTCTTCATCCAGGTTGCCAATGCATTTGCTTGGTTCCTTCCTCTTTCTGTCAAAGGTCCATTCATTTCGGCCGGATTATCATAATCAGGCCATTTTTCATTTGCTATGCTCTCGCCATGTCTCGCAATATATAAACGCATAATCAATCCTTTCTAATAAAAAACCGCGGAGAAAACTTTTTCTCCGCGGTCTGTTGTTGTACAATAAAACTTTGCTACTTAACGTTTTGTATATGTTGGGGCTTTTCGGGCTTTCTTGAGACCAGGTTTTTTACGTTCCTTCACACGAGGATCTCGCGTAATATGGCCACCTTTTCGCATTGCCCGATCAACATCCGGGGTCATTTTAATTAAAGCACGAGCAATTCCCAAACGAACTGCACCAACCTGTCCTGTAGTACCGCCGCCTTTTACCAACACGCTGATATCAACAGCATTTTTTGCGCCGCCATCTTCCAGGGGAGAGTTAATAATATCAAGGTCACCGAAGCGGGGGAAATAATCTGCCACCTCTTTACCATTGACTACAAATGCGCCTTTCCCTTTAGTGAGACGAACGCGAGCTGTAGCTTGTTTTCTTCTTCCAATACCTTCAAAATATCGTTCAGCCATAATTCAAACTCCTTAAGGAAGCGGCTTAGGATTCTGGGCCCCATGAGGATGATCGGGTCCCGCATAAATTTTACAATTTTTCAGCAATCCACGACCAAAGCTATTTTTGGGCAACATTCCCCAAATAGCACTTCTAAGAACACGGTCAGGAGCTTTCTTCAAAAGATCACGAAGATTGATTTCTTTCAACCCACCAGGATATCCGGTGTGGCGATAGTACATCTTGTCATCCATTTTCTTACCAGTAACTTCAATTCGCTCACAATTCACGATAACAACATAATCACCATTATCAACACCAGGTGTAAAATCTGGTTTATGTTTACCGATCAATATATGTGCAATTTGTGTAGCAAACCGACCCAAATTTTGTCCGTTGGCATCTGCCACGAACCATTCTTTGGAAAGTTCACTAGGTTTTGGATAATATGTTTTTTCCACAACAACCTCTCTAAATTAATTGGATTTTACCAATCAGTTGTTTACTTGTAAGTCACCTTCGTGAGAAAGAGACCATTTGGCGGGGCCAAGCCCTGGATCATCCCAGGAATTTCTCCTCGCAAATACTTACCGATTATTCCCTGCTCGTGCTTCCCCAAGCCTATCTCCACCGAAATGCTCACCATTCGGCGAACCATATGATAAAGAAAAGCATTCGCACTCACTTTGAAACTCAATCCTTTGTCCTGCTCCACCCACTCGGCTGAAATTACATTCCGAATAGTCACACCGTCCTCTTTAGGAGGTGTCCCAAATGGGGCGAAATCATGTTCACCAACCATTTGTTCTGCAGCACTCTGCATCAAGTTTACTTCTGGTTTTGGCCAAATTCGCCAGGCAAATCGTTCCTCTATAGGGTTGCGATGTGCTTGAAAAATAATATCATAACGGTAACTTCGAACCAGAGCATCATAACGGGGGTGGAAATCAGCCCTAACTTCGGTCACCTGCCTCACAGCAAGATCTAACGGCAAAACTGCATTTAATGCATTTTGAAGATCATCGGAGCTATGCCCCCAATCGTGATCAAAAACGATCACCTGACCAGATGCATGCACACCCGCATCAGTTCTTCCTGCAGCGTAGACAGAGCTTCCTTTCCAACCGATCTTTCCAAGGGCTTCTTCGAAACTTCCTTGAACAGTACGGACATCGAGTTGTCTCTGCAATCCGCTGAATGCAGTGCCATCATAAGCTAGAATAATTTGGTAACGTGCCATTTCCAGTCCGGATTTCCCGGAAAGGATTTCTCATACTGGTTTATTCAACCAGTTCGAGAACAACCATCTCCGAGCTATCACCTAAACGTCGACCAAGTTTCATCATACGTGTATATCCACCGGGTCGGTCAGTATAACGAGGAGCAATTTCATCAAATAATTTCTGTACAGATTTTGGATCTGCCAGGCGGGCTGCAGCTAATCGACGAGCATGAACCATTTTTGAAGGTTCTTCTGCTTCGGCTGCATTTCCACGCTTGGCCAATGTTATCAATTTCTCTGCTTGACCTCTAATTGCCTGTGCTTTGGCTCGTGTGGTCTTAATGCGTTCGTATTCGAACAATTGCTTTACCAATGTTCGGCGAAGTGCATTTCGAGCACCCATATGTCGGCTTAATCTTTTTCCTGCTATTTTATGTCGCATTTGCTTTACTCCGCTTCCGTTTCAGCGGTTTCTTCTTCATCGCTTTTCAGGTAGCCCTTATCGGACATTTTATCGACCAATTCATCCATACTTTTGTCACCAAAATTACGAATAGACATGATCGCGTCTTCACCCTTTTCAAGTAGTTCCAACACTTCACCAACAGTGACAATGCCAGCACGCTTTAGCGAATTGAATACCCGAACGGAAAGATCAAGATTTTCAATTGGTGTTTCATAAATTTCACTTGTCAAGCGGGCTTCCATATCGACTTCTACAGGAACAGGTGTGAGTGATATTTCCGTAACACCAGCAATATGTCGTAAATGTTCAATAAGAATTCCAGCCGCTGTACTCATAGATTCTTCCGGGGCAACTGTGCCATCCGTCCAAATTTCCATTTCCAAGCGATCATAGTTAGTGCTTTGCCCAACACGAGCATATCCTACATCCCAGTTTACTTGTTTCACTGGGGTAAATATCGCATCCACAGGTAACTCACCAATTGGCAATCGACCACTTCGGTCATTTGCTGGGGAATATCCTCGGCCACGTTCCACACTCATTTCAATCTCGAGCTTGGTTTTACTGCTGTCAGATGTGAACAAATAAAGGTCAGGATTGACGATCTCTACTTCAGGAGGTGCAATAATATCTGCAGCAGTTACCACACCCTCACCGCGAACTTCCATATGTAAACGAGCGGAGTCCACATCAAAGATCTTCATACGCAATTGCTTTAGCTGAAGCATGATCTGGATGACATCCTCACGAATACCAGGAATATCACTATATTCATGTTGCACATCGGTAATCCGAATCGAGGTAATTGCCGTACCTTCCAATGAGGCAAGCAACACTCTGCGCAGGGCATTTCCAAGTGTGTTTCCATATCCACGTTCTAGTGGGCCGATCAAATATTTTCCGTAATTTCGAGACTCAGCTTCACGCTCAATTCTCGGAGTTACCATATTACTTAGTACTATCATTGGCTAATCCTTCCCCTGTTAACCCTCGTAAGGGTCACAAGAAAATCACTAACGTGAATAAAACTCAACAATTAATTGCTCGTTGAGATTAGCGTCTATCTCAGAACGTTCTGGCAATCTGGTGATTTCACCATTAAACTTCTTCACATCACGGCTAATCCATTCTGGAATGGTCCGTTCTTCTGCTACGGCTACCAAATCTTTGAACAATGTCTTTGATTTTGAGCCTTCTCGAATTTCGATCTTGTCACCCTCTTTGATCTGCATTGAAGGCACATCCGTTCGGTGACCATTTACAACGAAATGTCCATGGGTAACCATTTGTCGTGCTTGAGCACGGCTGCTGGCAAAACCCATTCGATAAATTACGTTATCCAACCGTGATTCTAGAATTTGAAGCAATGTAAGACCTGTCAAACCTCGGTTCTTTATTGCTTGTTTGTAATATCGGCGGAATTGGCGTTCTAACACACCATAAACTCGTCGAGCTTTTTGTTTTGCACGCAGCTGAGCGCCAAAATCGGAGGTCTGATTTCGACCCCATTGGGTACTACGCCCATGTTGACCAGGGGGGTATGCCCTTCTTTCCATTGCACATTTCTGTGTGTAACAGCGCTCACCTTTAAGGAATAACTTTTCCCCTTCTCGGCGGCACAGTTTACATACAGGTCCAGTATATCTTGCCATAAGTTTGGATCCTCACTTCTTCCTGTGTTTAATAAATAACTTTAACTATACTCTTCGTTTCTTTGGTGGTCGGCAACCATTATGAGGTACCGGAGTCACATCTTCAATTGACTTCACCTTCAAACCCATTGACTGAACCTTGCGGATCGCAGACTCACGACCAGGGCCAGGGCCTTTCACAAAAAGATCTACTTCCTTAATACCCATATCTTGTGCAACTTTTACTGCTTTTTCTGTTGCCAGGGTAGCTGCAAAGGGAGTACTTTTTCGAGAGCCCTTAAAACCAACACCTCCACCACTTGCCCAGGTCAATGTATTTCCCTGATTATCAGTGATGTTGATGATCGTATTATTAAATGTTGAATAAATATGAACTTGTCCTGAGGACAAAGTTCGTTTTGCTTTACGTGAACCACTTCGAGAACGACCAGTACGTGCCATAATTCCTCTTTTTAAAATCTCAGATTAATAAGTCAGACAGATTATGTCTTTGTAGCGCCACGGCGACGGCCACGACCTGCGACTGTCTTCTTCGGGCCTTTGCGGGTGCGTGCATTTGTTTTAGTACGCTGTCCACGCAAAGGCAGGTTTCGGCGGTGGCGCATGCCTCGATAACTACCAATTTCCATTAACCGTTTGATGTTCATTTGCGTCTCTCGGCGCAAGTCACCCTCAACAGTTAAGTTATTGATTTGTTCACGAAGTGAGGCAACCTCAGTATCGGTGAGGTCTTTCACTCGTGTATCTGGATTTACCTTCGCGGCGGCCAATATATTATGTGAAGTTTTTAATCCAACTCCAAAAATATAGGTCAAGCCAATTTCTACACGTTTATTTCTCGGTAGGTCAACGCCTTCAATACGTGCCATAATTCCTCTCTAACCTTGTCTCTGTTTATGTTTTTTATTTTCGCAAATCACAAAAAGTACACCTTTTCGGCGAACAAATTTACATTTTGCGCATCTTTTTCTTACTGAAGATGAAACCTTCATCTACTAACTCCTTTAGCTTCAAACCTGCAAGCCAAAACACCTGATTATACTTGCTGTTTTTCTATTCGTCCAGGTCTAATTGAGCAAGTGCTCATTAAACTTGGGTCAGGATCAATGGTTTTCCCTCGGTAACAGCCACCGAATGTTCATAATGGGCTGTATGCGAGCCATCAATAGAAACAACTGTCCATTGATCGGACAACACTTTGGTTCTGGGAGTTCCAACCAAAACCATCGGTTCTAGGGCAATCGTGAGCCCAGGTCGAAGTACCATTCCTCTCCCTGGAAGCCCATAATTTGGAACTTGCGGACCCTCATGCATTGTCCGTCCTACGCCATGTCCAGTGTATTCGCGAGGGACATGATAACCAAAACTTTCAACATACTCTTGTATGGCTGCAGAAACATCACCAACTCTGTTACCAGCCAACATTTTACTGATTCCAATCTCTAAAGATTTCTCGGTCACTTCCAGAAGTTGTTTGACTTCCTTAGAAACCTCACCAACACCCACTGAAAATGCGGAGTCAGCAACAAATCCTTGATAGATCGTGCCACAGTCGATCGAAACCAGATCGCCCTCTTTTACGGTTCTGGCACTTGGTAAACCATGTACCATTTCCTCATTAAGACAGGCATTGATCGTACCCGGATAAGGAGTCGGGCCAGGATATCCCAGAAATGCTGGAATTGCCTCATGATCTCTGATCACAGTCTCTGCGATCTTATCCAGTACCGCAGTACTCACACCTGGGCGAATCGCTTCCCGCACAGCTTTGAGTGCTAGGGCATTAATTCGTCCAGCTGCCTGCATGATCTCGATCTCAGGTTGGCTTTTGATAACTACATTTCGTTCCCAAGCCATATTTTAAAGTTCTTCCATGAATTGCAGCGCTAACACCAACTCTTTTGCTACGTTTTCAATTTTTCTAGCGCCATTGATATCTTTTAGCACACCTGTGGAACGGTAATGCTCGATCAATGGGGATGTCTGTTCTAAATAAACCGCAATCCGGTTCTTTACCGTCTCTGGTTTATCATCATCTCTCTGGTAAAGTTCAGAACCATCAAAATCACAGATTCCCTCTTCTTTTGGTGGGTTGAATTTATCATTAAAGATATGTCCCTGATCTTTACATGTCCATCTGCTCGATAGACGCTCGATCAAATACTCATCCTTCACCAAAATAAAAGGTACAAGATCCACCTTGCCATCAAACTCAGCCAACATTTTGTCCAAGGCTTCCGCTTGTCCGGGTGTCCGGGGGAAACCGTCCAATATCGCACCGTTTTTGCAATCCGGTCTAGAAAGTCTATCCCGGATCAAAGCAATCGTGACATCATCAGGAACCAGCTCGCCCCTATTCATATAAGAGTCTGCATGCTTCCCAAGTTCCGTTTCATTTTTAATGTTCTCCCGGAAGATGTCTCCCGATGAAACATGAGGTAAATTCATGTTTTCACTCAGGATCTCAGCCTGGGTTCCTTTTCCAGCACCAGGGGCGCCCAAAATTACAATGTAGATTGGCATAATCGACCAACCCCTTTCTTTATTTCACTAAAAGTGTATCGTCGTAACCGTGCAATTTTAGCTCGGCATCGATGTTTAGGAAGGTATCTCGGACCACACCCACTACGATCAATAGACCGGAAGAGTTGATCAAAAATCCTGAATTACCCGGTAACCGCAAGGCTGGGATTGCTAACGTTGCCAAATAAGGTAATACGGCAACGACTCCCAAGAAAAGCGCGCCAGGTAGTGTGATACGGCTTTGGACTCGACCCAAATATTCTTGGGTGGCATTCCCCGGTCGCACATTACCGATCTTTGCACCTGAACGCTTTAAGTTATCACCATAATTCTGCTGTTGAAACAACACATTCGTATAGAAGAATGCAAACGCAATGACCATGATGAAGTAGAACACCCAATATAAATTACTCTGAGCACCAAACACATTGGTTACTGTGATCGCAAAATTCTGCACCCATTCAGTCTCAGAATCTTGAAACAAACCAGCCAAGATCGCCGGGAAGGACAAAATTGCCTGGGCAAAGATCAGTGGGATCATACCGGACATATTGACCATCAAAGGCAAGTTACCCTTCACAGGCATCGCCATTCGATTTCCAACTCGTCGTCCAGGGTACATCACAGGTACATTTCTACGTCCCTGCTGTACAAAAACGATCACGAATATCATCGCCAAGGTGATTAGGATCAACGAAATAATACCGACTACGCGGGATTCCGGGTTGCTCCATAATTGGATATAAGTAGAAGGCAATTGAGAGATAATACCTGCGAAAATGATCAAGGATAAACCTTGTCCACGGATACCATGCTCTGAAATCAACTCACCCATCCAAATCGCAAACATCGTCCCAGCAGTCATCACCGCTAACACAGTGACAGAACTTAGAATATTTCCTTCGGTAAAACCGAAACCTGGGATAATCGGAAGACCACCCAAAGAAGAAAAGATCCTGATCTGACCATATGCCTGTAAGGCTGCCATCACAACTGCTAAATAATAGGTTCTTTTTTCTTGCCACTTTCGAGCTTCTCGGGGATCATCTTCCATGCGAGCTTGCCATGCAGGGATGATCGGAGTAAGCAATTGAATAATAATCTGGGCAGTAATATATGGATATACACCCATCGCCAAAACAGAGAAGTTGCTCACTGTTCCACCTGAGATCATATTGATCAGGTTGACCAGATTAGAACCTGCCCCACCACTATTCATCAATTGATCTAAGGCAGCATTATCGACGCCGGGTACACGGACATGTGAAACAAATCTATATAAGATCAACAAACCAATCGAAAATAATAACTTTCTTCGAAGGTCAGGGGTTGTCCATAAATAGCGCCAACCTGAACGTTGTTTCATTAATATTGCTCCTTAATGCAATTCCAGACTATTCAATGATCTCTACTGTGCCACCAGCAGCTTCGATCTTGCTGCGAGCACCAGCAGTTACTCGGTGCACTTGGACAGTATACGCTTTCTTTACATCACCCCTTCCCATAATGACTACTGGGCGTTCGGGTTTTCGAAGTAAGCGGGCTGCGTCCAAAGTTTCAGGATTTACCTTTGCTTTGGCTCGGAAACCTTCTAATTGGTCCAGATTGATTTCATTATAGATTGTCTGATTCGGGGGCGTGAATCCACGCTTGAATGGCAATCGCCGGAAGAATGGTAAGTTTCCACCTTCCCGATACAACTTACCACCGGATCCAGAGCGTGCGCCATATCCCTTGGTACCACGGCCGGCAGTTTTACCGCCCTTTCCGCCTGTACCTCGAGCGACACGAATTCTCTTTTGTTTTTTACCTTCGTTAGGTTTCAGATCGTGTAAATCCATATCCTAGTACCTCTATTCTTCGACTTTCAACATGTGACTAACTTTGGCGATCATGCCACGAATCACATCAGAGTCTACATGAGTAACAGTTTGGTTCATTTTACGCAGGCCTAATGCCTTCACTGTCCCTTTTTGGCGTTCGTTATAACCAATCGGACTTTTCACCAAAGTGATTTTGATTTCTTTTTTCTTCTTAGCCACGGCTTTTTCGCTCCCAGAAGGGCATCAGATCTTCGGCTTTTTTACCTCTGATCATAGCCTGATCTTCAACGGACTTCAAATTATCGAGTGCTTTCATGGTTGCAGAAACAATATTGAGCACATTCGCACTACCCATTGATTTTGTTAAAATATCCTGCACACCAACCGCCTGCATCACCGCACGTACACCACCACCAGCAATTACACCGGTTCCAGGAGATGCGGGGCGCAAAATAACCTTTGCACCAGCAACTTTCCCGATGATCTCATGAGGAATGGTTCCCTTAAAAAGGTTCATTCGGCGCATGTCTTTTTTGGCACGATCAGAGGCTTTTCGAATTGCATCTGGTACAGTTCGGGCTTTGCCCATTCCCATACCCACTCGGCCAGCCTTATCTCCTACTACCACTGTGACACGGAAGCCGAATCTTCGACCACCTTTTACAACTTTAGCCACACGAGTAATATCGATTGTCTTTTCTTCAAATTCTTGTTCGGATTCTTGTCCTCGATATTCTGTCATTTTTTTCTCCTAACCTAGAATTCTAGGCCGCCTTCTCTGGCGCCTTCGGCCAATGATTTTACCCGACCAATATACCTGTATCCACCGCGGTCAAATACTACTTGGGTCACACCCTGAGTTTTAGCTCGATCAGCAATTGCTTCACCAACTAATTTTGCTTGCTCAGTCTTATTTTTCCCTTTCATCTTTCCACGAAGGTCTTTGTCAACTGTAGATGCAGAAGCTAAGGTAACTCCTTCTTCATCATTGATTACTTGAACATAAATATCATTCAGGCTGCGGAAAACGTTTAATCGAGGACGTTCCGGCATACCGTGAATTGTTTTGCGCACACGTTTATGTCTGCGTTTTCGAGCTAATGCACGAGTTGTTTTAGCCATATATCACCTCTACGCAGCCGCGCCAGATTTACCAGCTTTACGTTTCACGAATTCATCCCGATATCGAATACCTTTCCCTTTATAAGGTTCAGGCGGTCGGGTTTTTCGAATAACTGCTGAGATCTGACCCACGACTTGTTTGTCAATTCCTGCAACACGAATTAAATTGTTACGCTCTAGCACTTCAAACGTCGTCCCTTCAGGGGGTTCCATTTCAATTGGATGAGAATAACCAACATTTAATACAATATTTTTTCCTTTCATTTCAGCACGATAACCAACGCCATGAATTTCAAGAAATTTCTCAAATCCATCAGTTACACCTGTGACCATGTTCTGAATGACAGCACGTGTTGTCCCATACATAGCACGGGAGAACTTTTCATCAGATTTAGGAGTAACAACTACTCCCTCTTCTTCTTTCTTTATTTCTACGACCGCTGGAAAAGTATGAGATAACTCACCTTTTGTTCCCTTGACCTTAACATGAGTACCCTTAATCTCGATACTCACGCCGTCAGGGATCACCACCGGCATTCGTCCAATTCTAGACATCTTTACTTACCTCCATCAGGTTCTTGCAGGTTACCATACCTTACAGATGACCTCGCCGCCGACACCAACTTGGCGGGCCCTGCGGCCTGTCATCACGCCTTTGGGAGTGGAAATAATTGCCACACCCATGCCCGACAACACCCAGGGGATCTGGTTATTTTTTGCATATACTCGGCGTCCAGGTCGGCTAATTCTTTCTAGACCTGTGATCACCGCGCGGCGTGTGCGTCTTTCACCAACATATTTCAATCGCACACGCAGTACTTTATGTGTCGGGGTCTCCCCATCGACAACTTCAAAGTCCTCAATATAACCTTCTTCCTTCAATATCCCTGCAACCGATACTTTTAACTTGGAGTTTGGCATGGCAACCTGCGGTTTTCCAGCCATGACTCCATTACGGATGCGGGTCAACAGATCAGCAATTGGATCACTATAGCTCATAATATCTCCTTAACCCGTTACCAGGAAGACTTCACAACGCCAGGAATCTTTCCGTCAAGAGCGTACTCTCTAAAGCAGATTCTACAAAGGCCAAATCGACGCATATAACCTCGAGGACGGCCACATTTTCTACAGCGGTTCCGAACTCGACCTTTATATTTTCGTCTTGTTTCACGGACAACCATACTTTTCTTAGCCATAATTTATCCTTCACTCTTGAATGGCATACCGAGTAAACGTAATAATTCTCGGCCATGTTCATCAGTTTCCGCTGTGGTTACCACGGTAACCTCAAACCCACGGATTTTGTCGATCTTGTCATACTCGATTTCTGGGAAAACCAACTGCTCACGGAAACCAAGGGTGTAATTCCCTCGACCATCGAACGAGTTAGGATTCACACCACGAAAGTCACGTACACGTGGCAATGCGATGCTCATTAATCGGTCTAAGAAAGACCACATGCGTTCGCCGCGCAAGGTAACTTTAGTACCAATTGAGCGGCCTTCGCGTAATTTGAAATTTGCAATGCTTTTTCGAGCCTTGATTACCAAAGGCTTCTGGCCAGCGATCTTTGTAAGATCAACTACGGCAGCATCTAATGCCTTCGCGTTTTCAATTGCCTCACCCACGCCAATGTTCAGCACTACCTTCTCTAGTCGAGGTACTTGCATCACACTGTCCAGGTTCAGTTCTTTTACCAAAGCAGGGACAATTTCTTTTCGATAGCGTTCTTTGAGTCTACTACCCATCTTCTACTCCACCTATCCTATTCAATCTCAGCTTCGCAAGATCGGCACACTCGAAACGGTTCACCATCTTCGTCTCTGGATGTTCCCACCCGTGTGATTTCATTGCAGCTGGGGCAAACCAACATCACATTTGAAAGATCAATTGGAGCTTCAAATTCAATGATGCCAGTCTCAAGTGTACGACCTTCCATTTGTTGCTGGCGTTGGTGCTTTTTACGCATATTTAGACCTTGAATAACTACTCGCTTATTCTTAGGAAGCACTTTTATAACTTCACCGCGCTTTCCCTTGTCATCGCGTTTGCCAGTAATGATCTGGACCGTATCGCCTTTGCGAATTTTCATTTTCGATTTCATACGATTACCTTCTTCCTAAAGAACCTCAGGTGCAAGCGAAACAATTCGCATAAACCCAAATTCTCGCAACTCACGGGCAACAGGCCCGAAAATGCGTGTTCCTCTCGGATTTTTAGTTTCTGGATCAATGATCACAGCAGCATTGTCATCGAAGCGGATATAAGAGCCGTCTTCTCGACGCCATTCTTTGGCAGTCCGCACGATCACAGCCTTTACCACTTCACTCTTCTTCACAGTTCCATTAGGCGTAGCAGATTTTACTGTCGCAACGACAATATCACCCACATGCCCATATCGCTTCACCGATCCACCCAAAACCTTGATCACCAAGATCTCTCGGGCGCCGGTGTTATCAGCAATTTTCATTCGTGATTCAGTTTGGATCATCGCTTAATCCTCTGCTAAAACTTCAGCGCGAACATTTCGTTTAAGAATTTCCTGAACGACCCAACGCTTTGTTTTTGAAATCGGTCTACTTTCCACAATCATGACTTCATCGCCAACTTGGCACTCTAATTCATCATGTGCTTTCACTGATTTCTTGCTTGTAATAACTTTTTGGTAAAGCGGATGACGATATTTTCGTGTTAGCTGAACCGTAACAGTATTTTGCATTTTATTACTTAGAATGGTGCCAGTAATTCGTCTGCGAGTGTTCATGCATCACCTTCATTTTCTTCTGATTGCTTTAGTTCGCTGAGAATAGTCAGCATACGAGCAATTTTTCTTCTAGCGATCGAAAATCGAGTGTGATCTGATAACTCACCGGTTGTGAATTGAAAACGTAAACGCATCAATTCTTCTCGGCTTGCATCCAACTCTGCTTCGATCTCTTCAATAGTCATTTCGCGAATTTCAGCGGCTTTCATGCTTAACCTCCATGACCTTGTGCAGCTACGATCTTGGTCTTTACGGAAAGTTTGTACATCGCCCGAGTCAATGCTTCTTTTGCAATATCATCTGGCATACCACCAACTTCAAACATAATTCGACCCGGCTTGATCACTGCGGCCCAAAATTCTACATCACCCTTACCCTTACCCATGCGAGATTCTGCCGCACGTTTGGTAATTGGTTTGTCTGGGAAAACACGAATCCATACACGGCCACGTCGATTTGTGGCACGTACGATCGCTCGACGGGCTGCTTCAAGCTGGCGGGCAGATACCCATCCAGGCTCAAGAGCTTTCAAGCCCCATTCACCGAAATGTACGTCAGAACCGCGATAGGCTTTGCCTCTCATTCGGCCACGCATCTGCTTTCGGTATTTCACACGTTTTGGCATTAACATTGGTTCTACCTCTTAAAAAGCCCGGGTCTACTTAGTAACGTAAACGCCCTTAGTCTCTTCTAGATTATCTTCAACAGTTTCAGGCAAGATTTCGCCTTTATAAATCCAAACTTTAATTCCAACTGCACTATAAGTAGTCACAGCTCTATAGGTAGCAAAATCAATATCTGCACGTAAGGTATGGAGAGGCACTCGACCTTCTCGAACCCAAACGGTGCGGGCCATATCGGCACCGCCCAATCGACCAGACACCTCAATTTTGGCGCCTTCACCACCTGCTCGCATCACCTGTTGTAAAGCTCTGCGAATTGCTCGGCGGTAACTAATTCGGCGTTCAATTTGGCTAGCGATGTTTACGGCCACCAAATAGGCATCCAAATCCGGTTCTTTAATTTCTTTGATTTGCAAATCGATCTGCTTACCAGCCAACTCTTCTAAAGCTTTACGTACTTTCTTTACATTCTCACCCTTACGGCCAATAAGCACGCCAGGTTTTGAAGTATGCACGTATATCTTTACATTTCCAGGAAAGCGCTCAATTTCGATCTTAGAAACGCCAGCTCGAGGCGACATTTCATGAATCAGATCTCGAATAGCAAAATCTTGGTGGAGTTGATTTACATAATCTTCGCCTTCAGCATACCAACGACCGTCCCAGGTCTTATTGATCTTTAGACGAAAACCAACAGGATGTACTTTACGTCCCATATTATCTCCTGACCATCTTAGTTTTCACGTTCGCGCAAGATCACTGTGATGTGAGATGAACGGCGAAGCCAGGGTTTAAATCTACCCCGGGCTCCAAAACGTCGCCATTTGCGCGTTCGGCCTTCATCGGCAAAGATCTTGTAAATATATAAATCTTTTCGGCTGATGCTAAAGTTTTCTTCTGCATTGATCATCGCAGATCGAACAACTTTATAGACAGGCTTTGAGGCAAGCGGTTCCACAAACTGGAGTTGATCCAGCGCTTCTACCACATCTTTCCCTCGAACCAAGTCGATCACCAAGCGTACTTTTTGTGCAGATACTTGTACCTGCTTCACACTTGCTTTAATATCAGTAGCCATATCTTAGCCTCTACCGTCTGGACTCGCGGATATGTCCGCGGAATGTTCGTGTGGGAGCAAATTCGCCCAAACGATGTCCAACCATGTTTTCAGTAATGTAGATCGGAACATGGCGACGGCCATCATGTACTGCGATCGTATGCCCAACCATCTGGGGGAAGATCGTGCTAGCACGGCTCCAAGTACGAATTACTTTTTTCTCGCCACTTTCGTTCATGGCCACTATTCTTTTCAACAACTTTTGGGCTATAAATGGCCCTTTTTTTAATGATCGTCCCATATTAGTACTCCAGGATCCTAGCGACGTTTCTTGCCACGGCGGCGGACAATGTATTTACCAGTCGTCTTATTTCGACGGGTCTTATAACCCAATGTGGGTTTACCCCACGGGGTCTTAGGCCCGGGCATACCGATTCCAGAACGTCCTTCACCACCACCATGAGGGTGATCATTAGGGTTCATTGCGGAACCACGAACTGCAGGGCGAATACCCATATGTCGTTTTCGTCCAGCTTTACCAAGTTTGATATTGCTATGATCAACATTTCCGATCTGACCAATGGTTGCGTAACATTCTTGGCGGATGAGTCTTACTTCACCCGATGGCAAACGAATTTGGGCATAATCGCCCTCTTTCGCCATCAACTGAGCTGCAGCACCAGCGGAACGAACGATCTGTCCACCTCGACCAACTTTCATTTCAACATTATGGATCATTGTGCCGGTAGGAATATTTGAGATCGGCATGGCATTACCTGGTCGAATTTCTACATCTGGACCAGCAACAACCACATCGCCAACACCCACACCTAATGGAGCCAAAATATATCGTTTTTCACCGTCAGCATAATGTAACAAAGCCAATCTTGCTGTGCGGTTTGGATCATATTCGATCGCTGCAACTTTAGCAGGCACAGTATGTTTATTTCTTTTGAAATCAACTATTCTGATCTTACGTTTATGCCCACCACCTCGGTGACGAACAGTTACCCGACCATAATTATTTCTTCCGGCACTTTTGCGAAGGGGCTTGACCAATGCTTTCTCTGGTTTTGATTTTGTAATCTCTTCAAAGGTATAGCTGGTCATGTCCCGTCGGCCGGGAGATGTAGGTTTATATTTTTTGACTGCCATTATTGAACTCCCTCGAATACATCGATAGATTCACCAGGAGCGAGAGTAATAATCGCTTTTTTGTATGCTTTTCGGCGAGAAACTGTGCGTCGGCTGTTACCGGCTATTTTTCTTTTCGCTGGCATGTTGATCGTTCGTACTTTCTCAACCTGCACATTGAAAACTTGTTCCACAGCTTCTTTGATCATCGCTTTTGTCGCTTCTCTAGAAACCTCAAATACGACCTGGTTTAATGCGCCAGAGAGGTAACTTGATTTTTCAGTAACGATAGGACGCCGTAAAATATCATAAATATTTGTCATTTTACACGCTCCTCTTTGCCCAAGTAACTAACCAAGACATCAAGCGCTTTCAAAGAAACAACAACTTTGTCGTATCCGAGCAAGTCACGAATGTTGGCATAATTGGCCAATAAGGTTTTTACACTGGGCAAGTTATTTGCTGATCGAGCAACCATTTCTTCTTGCTCTGATTTTTCAGACAATAAGATCAGGGCGCTGTTATCGCCAACCAACTTATCCATCGCAGTAACCATTGTTTTGGTTTTTTGATCACTGATCTTCAAATCATCAATGACCACAATTTCATTTTCGGCTGCCTTGACAGAAAGTGCGGAGCGTAAAGCGGCTCGTCGCATTTTCTTTGGCATATCTTTTGTGTAATCACGTGGCTTTGGTGTGTGAACCTTTCCACCACCAACCCATTGTGCAGCTCGGATAGAACCTTGGCGAGCTCGACCAGTACCTTTCTGCTTGAAAGGTTTTCGACCACCACCACGCACTTCGCTTCGACCTCTTGTACTGTGAGTACCCAATCTGGCATTTGCCATTTGGCGCACATAAGCCTGGTGCATAAGATCTTTATTTACTGGTGCTTCAAAAATATCAGCAGGGAGGTCGATTTCTTCGCCAGTCTTTTTACCTTTGAGGGTATAAATGTCTAATTTCATAATCGTTTTCGCGGAATAGGAGATCTAACCACCTATTGTTTCCGCACCTCCTTGATCTGAACTACCCCGCCCTTAGCTCCTGGCACCGAACCTTTTATTCCAAGCAAGTTTCGTTCAGTATCAACCAAGACAATTTTGAGGTTTTGAGCAGTCACTCGATCATTACCCATACGGCCAGGCATCTTCTTTCCCTTCCAAACCTTACCGGGAGTAGAAGTAGCACCGATCGAACCAACAGAACGTTGGCGATCAGATTGACCATGAGTTTTTGGTCCACCACTAAAATTATGACGTTTCATACCCCCTGCAAAGCCTTTACCTTTTGAAATACCGATCACATCTACATGATCGCCCAATTCAAAAGCTTCAACGGTGAGAGTGTCACCAGCTTTGAGTTCATGTTTTTTAGAGCGAAATTCTCTTATTATTCTGAGGGGAGGAGCATCTGTAATCTTGAGATGCCCTAATTGACCGCCGGTAAGGCGTTTGGGTTTGGTTTCACCAAATCCCAACTGCACTGCACTGTAGCCATCTTGCTCTACAGAGCGCACTTGGGTAACATAGCAAGGCCCAGCTTCGATGAGAGTAATCGGCACAGCACTGCCGTTCTCGTCGAAAATCTGGGTCATACCGATTTTCTTTCCTATAAGCCCTTTGAACATATCTGTTGTACTCCTAAAAAATAAATTTACGGGACTGTCAGACTGGGCTAAGCCACATCATCCCTGAGGAGCGCAGTCAACAGCGCTACCGAAAGCATTTTAAGCTTCCGAATAAAGCTGTTCTTACACTCCCCTTTTTTTCAAACAAAACGTTTTATCTTTCTACGTTAGTTTTATAAAGAATGTTAAGCAATCACAATCGCCAATTATATCTTAATCTCTATATCTACACCAGCGGGCAAATTCAAACGCATTAGCATATCAATGGTCTTTGAATCTGGATCCAACACGTCTATGAGACGGTTATGTGTTCTGATCTCGAAATGTTCGTGCGAATCCTTATCAATAAAGGGAGATCGTCGAACAGTAAATCTTTCTTTTTTAGTTGGCAATGGAACCGGGCCAACTACTCGAGCACCAGTGCGTTCTGCGGTTTCGACAATCCGTTTCGCAGATTGGTCTAGAACACGATGATCAAAAGCTTTCAAACGAATGCGTATTTTTTGCTTACTTGCCATAATTTCCTAGTCCAGAATTTCTGTGATGACGCCAGCGCCGACGGTTAGTCCGCCTTCACGAATGGCGAAATTGCCACCTTGCTCTAAGGCTACCGGGGTGATCAAGTCTACTTGCAAGTTGACATTGTCTCCAG